>Ga0247741_1000052_pt1 | contig 95499 bp, 78 predicted proteins | sample UWRJL213509R2_FD_180945 | JGI IMG/M metagenome (GOLD analysis project Ga0247741, IMG submission 180945) | Plant litter microbial communities from Arlington Agricultural Research Station in Wisconsin, United States - UWRJ-L213-509R-2 | ecosystem: Environmental > Terrestrial > Plant litter >... | reverse complement strand
TTATGGGCGATAACAGTAAGGTGGATAAATACATCGAAACCATTATTGATATCACCGCCAAAAAGAAGGCAGAAATTGAACTGATATCTGCCAAAGAGGAAGCGTTACAGCTAAGCCGCGCCAAAGATATGTTCATCAGCGTGATGAGCCATGAGATCCGTACACCGTTAAACGCGGTTATTGGCATGTCGCACCTGCTGTTGGATGATAACCCTTTAGAAGCACAAAAAGAGAACCTGAGCGTACTAAAATTTTCGGCCGAGAATTTAATGACCCTGATAAACGATGTACTTGATTTTACAAAAATAGAGACAGGTAACATCGAACTGGAGAAAGCCCGGATAGATATCCGCGAGATGATACAGAGCATTATAGGCTCGATGAAATACAAGGCCCAGGAGAAACATATATACCTTACACAAAGTGTTGATGAGGATATCCCGACCGTTGTTATTGGCGACAGGGCAAGGCTTGTTCAAATTTTATTGAATTTGGTAAGTAATTCTGTTAAATTTACCGGCCAGGGCGGTGTAAACATCGATTTGAAGGTAATTGAACAAAATGATGACACTGTACGTATACGTTTTGGTGTATCAGATACCGGAATTGGCATCGCCGAGAACAAATTAAACACCATATTTGAATCGTTTAAGCAAGCCGAGGCCGATACTACCCGTAATTACGGAGGCACAGGTTTAGGTTTAGCCATTAGCAAGCGTTTAATTGAACTGCACGACTCGCGCATAAACGTTGATAGCGTGCTTGGCGAAGGTTCAACATTCTGGTTTACAATTACTTTTAACAAAGTGGTTGGCCATACAATTAATAATAACAATAAAGTGGATACAGGATTAAATATTAATGTGTTGGTAGTTGATGATAACCAGATAAACAGGCTGCTTATTAATAAGGTGCTGAAAAAATGGGGTGCTACCGCTGATTTTGCCGAAAATGGACAAGAAGCCATTAATAAGCTTGATGCCAATAAAAACTTTGATGTTGTATTGATGGATATCCATATGCCTGTTATGGGCGGGCTGGAAGCAGCCGGTATCATCCGCTCTAAAACCGATGCTTATTTCCAAAAGCTACCTATTATTGCATTAACCGCATCAATGCTCAGCAACCAAATGGGCCAAATTGAAGATGCCGGCATGAACGATTACATCCTGAAACCATTTGACCCGACAACCCTTTTTGAAAAACTGAGCAGGTACCAGAAGCAATAAATAGAGTGTAGAGATTGGTGATTAGAGATCAGTTACCGGATCTCAACAAAGCCCCATCTCTGATTAACTAACCTCTAATCACTAAAAGTTACTCCGCATACGCTATAGTAGCAATACTCAACTTTACCCCGGGTACTTTAAGCAATTCTATCCCGCAGGCTTCAAGCGTCGATCCGGTGGTGATGATATCATCAACCAGCAAAATATGCTTATTCTCTAAATTTTGGGGGCAGGCAACGGCAAATACTTCCTGCATATTCTGGAACCTGGCAAAGCGCGATTTATGCGTTTGTGTATTGGTGGCTACGGTACGTACCAGGTTATTTAATTCAACAACGCCACTTAACCGATCTGCCAAACCCTCGGCAAAACAGGCGCTTTGATTATATCCCCGTGTTTTTAAACGCTTTTGATGAAGGGGCACCGGGATAATGTAATCAACCGTACTAAACACCGGGTTTTGCATCAGTTGTTTGCCCGCTATATTGCCCAGCAAATTACCAATGCGTTGCATGCCGTTGTACTTAAACTGGTGTACCATATTTTGCACCTTGCCGCCCTTATTAAAATAATACAAAGCATAAGCACCCTCAATGTTTAGTTTGCCCCAAAATTGGCGGGCAACAATATTATCTGGCTGTTGATGAAAGTTTGTGAACGGTAGGTTGTACAGGCAATCAGTACATAAAATATCCTCATTTGCCATCAGGCTGGCTCGGCAGGCCGGGCAAAGCTGCGGGAATATCAGCGAAACAAAATCGGCCAGGTAAGTACGGAGGGCTTGCATGGGTTTAAGGTAGGTATCTTAAAGCAAAATATAAAATCACCTGCTCAGCTATTAACTTACCCCAGCGTGGCTCTCTTTCCGCAATAGGAAGGATAAAGGAACAAAAGAAAGCCCCCTCTTTGCACAGCAGAGAGGGGGCAGGGGTGAGTCAACCCGCCAATATGTTCAATAAGAAGGCTTTACTCCGAAATGCCTTCTTTTTCCTTTTCTTTCTCGTTGATAGCTAACTGCCCGCAGGCGGCATCAATATCTTTGCCACGGCTGCGGCGCAGGTTAGTGTTTATGCCCTGGCTGCGCAGGTAATCGGCAAAAGCTTCTACCTTGTCTTCGCCGGCATTGATAAAGCTCGCCATTGATATGGGGTTGTACTCAATAATATTAACCTTACAAGGCAGGTGTTTGCAAAAGCGTGCCAACTCTATAGCATCCTGTATATTATCATTTACGCCGTCAAAAATAATGTACTCGTATGTTACCGCATTTTTGGTTTTGGCGTAATAATATTTTAAAGCATCGGCTAAGGCTTTCAACGAGTTTTGCTCGTTTATAGGCATTATAGTGTTGCGTTTTTCGTCGTTAGCGGCATGCAGGGAAAGCGCCAGGTTAAACTTCACCTGGTCGTCGCCCAGTTTACGGATCATTTTGGCAATACCTGCGGTTGATACCGTAATACGCTTTGGCGACATGTTAAGTCCGTCTTCGGCAGTAATACGCTCAATAGACTTCATTACGTTGGCATAATTAAGCAAAGGTTCGCCCATGCCCATATACACAATGTTTGATAAAGGGATTCCATAATTTTCGCGGGCCTGTTTATCTATCAGTACTACCTGGTCGTATATCTCATCTGGGTTTAGGTTGCGTTTGCGTTCCATATAACCGGTGGCGCAAAACTTGCAGGTGAGGCTGCAACCCACTTGCGACGATACGCAAGCCGTCATTCTTTCGGTTGTTGGAATTAAAACACCCTCAATTAGGTGAGTATCATGTAATATAAAAGAATTTTTTATAGTTTTATCAGCACTAACCTGTGAAGTATTTATTTTAACGTTGTTGATTACAAATTTTTCATCAAGTTTAGTGCGAAGTTCTTTTGAAATATTGCTCATTTCATCAAAAGAGATGCATGATTTTTCCCAAAGCCATTCATAAACCTGCTTAGCCCTAAAGCCCTTTTCATCCATATTGATGAAATGCTGCTTTATTGCTTCTAGGCTTAAGCTGCGGATATCAATTTTATCTTTTTTGTTGTTCACAATGCAAAAGTACTTAAATTTAAAAATTCTGTTCTTTTTTTAAAGTCATTCTTTTCTAACATTAAAAACAATAACTAAAAGTTAATTGTAATAATGAAGAGTTGGGTTTAAAAAAACATTGCTGATGCTAAGTTATATTTAATGAAAAGTTTTAAAGCCGATTACGTTTACCCTGTTTGTGCCGATCCTATAAAGAATGGAATTGTTACTGTAGATGACTCTGGAAAGATCATATCAGTTACTGACGATAAGGCCCCACCCACCCAAACACCCATCGAAACAGTAAGCGGAATAATTGTCCCCGGCTTTATAAACACCCATTGCCATACCGAGCTTTCGCACATGAAAGATAAGATAGCTACCGGTGGCGGATTGATCAATTTTATAAAAGATATCCTCTCTTCCAGAACTGCCGACCAAAGCGAAATATTGGCAGCGGCACAGGCCGCCGACCAGGAAATGTATGATAATGGTATCGTAGCGGTGGGCGATATTTCTAACAACAGCATCACAGCATCTATTAAAGAAAAAAGTAAATTATACTACCATACGTTTATTGAGATACTGGGTTTTTTGCCGGATAAGGCAAATGAGCTTTTTGCAAAAGCGCTTGCAACAGCCGAAGAGTTTAAGCCGCAATCAACCTCAATAACCGCGCACGCACCTTATTCGGTATCAAAAGAATTATTTAAGCTGATCAAACAGCATTGCGATACCGGCACCAATCTATTAAGTATTCATAACCAGGAGTGTGAGGACGAGAATAAATTTTACCGTTATAAATTAGGCGGGTTTATTGATTTATATAAGCATTTAGGGGTTGATATTGGCTACTTCAGGCCGCAGGCACGTAACTCTTTACAATCTATCATTCCGTTACTAACAAACAGGCAAAAAATATTGCTGGTACATAATACCTGTACCAACCTAAAAGATATTTATTTTATTAAAAGGTTTGATCGTAAGGTAAACTGGTGCTTTTGCCCCAATGCCAACATCTATATAGAAAAACGGTTGCCAAAGATAGAACTTTTTATAAACCAGGGGCTTAACATTACCCTGGGTACTGATAGCCTCGCCTCAAATAACAAACTTTGCATTTTAAGCGAAATGCATACTATACAACGGCACTTTCCTTCCATCGGTATTGATACCTTGTTAAAATGGGGTACCATTAACGGCGCGCAATTTTTAGGTATTGATGATGAAAAAGGTACTATTGAAGCAGGCAAAACACCCGGTCTTAACCTCATTACCGGTATGGATGGTTTTAAACTGACTACTGATACCAAGGTTAAAAAGCTGGTTTAATAATTGATTAGGTTGATTGCGTTGGATTAAGTTATTTTGCATCCAATAAAATATAAGGTGCATGCGTTTTATAAACCATTCACCGGTAAACATAATCAACTACTCATCAGTAAATGAAACATCTTGATATTACGGTAAAAGGCAAGGTACAGGGCGTATATTTTAGGGCCGGCGCAAAAGCCGTTGCCGACCAACTTGGCGTAAAAGGTATTGTAGCCAACCATCCCAACGGCGATGTGTTTATTGAAGCCGAAGCCGACGACCTCATGATGGAAATGTTTTTAGAGTGGTGCCATGAAGGTGCTGAGCATGCCGTTGTAACCGGTGTAGAAACCCGTGAGGGCGAATTGAAAAACTATCGTAATTTTGAGATAGTAAAAAAGAGTTCATAAACCATTTTATCCTCTCTCTGATTGTCAACTGCTAAAAAATTTGCCGGGCAAACCGCTATTTATGGTTTAAGTACCATGGTTTCAAGGCTAATAGCCTTTATTCTTACCCCATTTTACTCCCGTGCATTGCCTGTAGCCGGCAATGGGATACTTACTGCTATGTATGTATACGCATCTGCTATAAATGCGATACTCTCTTTCGGTATGGAAACCACCTTTTTCAGGTATCTGAATAAGCATGAAAATAACAAGCAGCAAGTTTACAATAATGCTTTTGGTGCTGTAATTGCGCTTTGCGTGGTGTTCCTTGCTTTTTCCCTATTGTTTTTAGACAGTATCATTAAAGGATTGCTGGCAGGGGCGACGCAAGATTATACTGATTATTCTTTTTACGTAAAGTGTTTCCTGTTTATATTAGTTACAGATGCCTTTTGCGTAATACCGTTTGCCAAGGTCCGTGCTGATGGGAGGCCATTAAGGTATGGGATGATCAAATTCCTTAATATTTTGCTGGTACTTGTTTTAAACTTATTCTTTCTGTTTGCAATCCCCTACATTATTAAGCATCAAATATTAAATTATCAGTGGTTTGCAAGCTGGTACAGGCCAAAATGGGTTGGTTATGTGTTTTTATCAAATAGTATAGCGAGCATTGCTACAATCTTTTTATTACTGCCAGAGATATCAAAACTCAGGTTTAAGTTTAATGGCGTGATGTTTAAAGAGATGTTTATTTACAGCTGGCCCATACTTATAGCAAACATTTCATTTATTATAAATGAAACTATTGATAAGGCCATGCTGAAGCAAATGCTGCCAGCAAACATCAGCGATCACGAGGTTGGGATATATGGTATGTGTGGTAAAATTGCCATCTTCCTGAGCATTTTTGTACAAGCGTTTCGTTTGGGTGCCGAGCCATTCTTTTTCAGCCACGCAAAGAATAAAAACGCCGGAGAAACATATGCCCGTATCATGAATTATTTTGTGATCATGGTTGCCATTATATGTGTTGCTGTAGTGGCTAACATAAACATTTTGGGTTATATTATAGTAGGTAAGGATACACCAGGTAATGCATATTGGTCTGGTATTGGTGTTGTGCCGTTACTTTTATTTGGATATTTAAGCCTGGGTATTTATATGAACCTTTCTATATGGTATAAATTGTCCGATCAAACTAAGTATGGGTTGTATATATCAGGCATAGGTGCAATTTTAACTATCGCATTAAACTGGGCATTCATCCCAAAATACAGTTATATGGCTTCCGCATGGATCTCGTTAGCGGCCTACGCCACTATGATGATACTATCATATCTATGGGGACAAAAAAATTATCCTATACCTTACAATATAAAAAAGAACGTTGCTTATATAATTATTTCAGCCGTACTCGTTTACTTATCGTTCAGCGTGTTTAAACGGAATATATTTATAGGGAATGGCTTACTTATTTTGTTTGGGTTAGGAGCATTATACAATGAGCGCAAAGAACTAAAAGCTATCTTTAACAGATAAAAGTACACGGCACAACAATTACATGAAATTAGCTGCAGCCATTCTAATACTAATAGGTGTATCATTTACCTGCATTGCGCAAAACAAGGCGGGCAAGGCTAATACTGCCATAGTAATTGCTGCAAAACCCATGACGGCTGCCGATAGCGGTATGGTAAAGCAACTATTCTTTTCGGCCCTGCGCGAAAAAACGATTGAGAACACCAAACTGGCTGCCGAGCTTTTTAACCGCATACTGCAAATAGACCCTGCCAATGATGCCACCATGTTTGAACTGGCTAACCTGGAAAAAACGCAGAATAACTACCCGGTAGTGCAAAACCTCCTGGAACGTGCGGTAACCGTAAACCCCAATAACCAGTGGTACTGGATAGCGCTTGCCGGCAGCTACGAGAAAAGTAACGATCTGGATAAACTGGAGAACGTTTTTAACCAGCTCATCCGCCTTGACCCAGGCAAGCCCGATTATTATTATGATAAAGCCAACGCCCTGTTCATCCAAAAAAGGTATGATGAGGCTTTAGCTATGTATGATAAGGTAGAGGAATTGGCCGGCACAAGCGAAGAGCTGCTGATTAACCGCCAAAAAATTTACATCAGGCAAGGCAATATTAAAAAGGCCATTTCAGCGCTTGATGAATTGTTAGCAGCCAACCCAACACAGGTAAAATATTACCTGATGCAGGCCGAGATATATAATTCTAATAACTTAAATGATAAGGCGCTTGTGGTTTTGCAAAAGGCAAAAGCTATTGACCCCAAAAACGGGTTGATACATTTAGCCCTGTCAGATATTTATCGTGAAAAGAATAATATTGAGGCAAGTTATGACGAGTTGGAGGCAGCCTTTGCCATTCCCGACCTGGATATCGACCAAAAGATCAGGATCATTTTAGGGTATGTGCCCAAATTTCCCGATGCTAACGCCAAAGCCAGTGCGCTTGAACTTAGCCATATTTTAACCACTACGCATCCAACTAATAGTAAAGCCTTTGCCATTTATGGCGATATGCTGCTGCAAAGCGAAAAAATAAACGAAGCCAAAATAGCCTATAAAAAAGCCATCAGTTTGGATAGCCAGGCCTACAATGTGCACGAGCAATTGGTACGGATAGACCTTGGCGAGAACGACATTGATGCCGCTATACGGGATGGTGAGAACGCACTGTCGTTTTTCCCAAACCAGGCATGGATGAATTATATGGTGGGTGTGGCATGGCAGCAAAAACGCGATTACACCAAAGCAATTTCGTACCTGCGTACCGCGGCGGCGTTAGAAACGCAGGATAAAGACCTGCTCTCGCAAAGCTTTTCGGCCCTGGGCGATTGTTACCATTCGCTAGGCGATAATAAAAGTTCAGATAGCGCTTACGAAAAAGCCATAGCCATAAACCCCGATAACGCGTTTACGCTGAACAATTATGCCTACTATTTGTCGTTAAGGAATGAACGGTTAGCAAACGCGGCGCAAATGTCAAAGCATAGTAACGATTTGCAGCCCAACACAGCATCGTTCGAAGATACATATGCCTGGATCCTATTTAAACAGAAAAATTATCCCGAAGCTAAACTTTGGATAGAAAAATCGCTCTTACATGATAAAGGGAGCAGCGCTGTAAAAACAGAACATTATGGCGATATCTTGTTTTTTTTAGGAGATACCAATGGCGCCCAGCAAAACTGGATAAAAGCAAAAACGCAGGGAGGGAAATCGCCGGTTTTAGAACGAAAGATAAATGAAAAGAAATATTCTGAATAAAATAACCATTGTTTTTTGCCTTTTGGCCCTGGTTTCTTGTAAGTCGAAAAAGCTGGTTGTTGTAAATCGCCCCACTACCGCAGTAGATTCTGCCGCTATTAATAAAGAGAATAGTATCCGTGCAAGGCTGGCCGCTATCCAGTCAAAACAGGTTACGTTTAACACATTCTCCGGCAAGGCCAAAACCAAGCTGGATATCAATGGCAATAGTAATGATGTTACACTGAACATTCGCGTAGCGCGCGACCAAAAGATCTGGATCTCGGTAACCGCTATTATAGGTATTGAGGTTGCCCGTGCACAAATCACGCCCGATAGTATTATTGTGGTGAACCGCCTGCAAAGCGTTTATATTAAAAAGCCTTTTAGCTATGTGTACACTTATGCAAGCAGGCAAATAACTTTTAAAACCTTGCAGGCATTACTGGTTGGCAATGCCATCCCCGAAGTGCTGAACAGCCATCCCGATTTTGACGCCGATGGTAATAACACGGTGCTTAGCGGTACCTTGCAGGACCTGGTGTACAAACTTTTATTAGGACCCGATATGAAGGTTACGCAAACCAACCTGTCTAACCAGTTTGGGGGTAAATCATTACAGGTAGCCAATAATGTTTTTATACAGGCCGATAACCGGGTTATCCCCTCGCAGATAGATATTTCATCAACCGCGGGCGATAAAAAGATCCAGTTAAACCTACGTTATACACAGGCCGAGTTTGATAAGCAACTCGATTATCCTTTTAGTATCCCAAAAAGTTACGAACCTGCTAATTAAATTATATTTTTGGTGAATGAAATTTTTTAGAGCCGCATTATTTCTTGTTTTTGTATTTGCAGCTACCGGTGTTTTTGCACAAAGCAGTGCCGAGCTAAAACGCAGGCGCGATAAATTAACAGACGAACTGGAGCAGCTAAACCGCGAATACCAGGAAACAGCCAGCAATAAAAAAGTATCGTTAAAACAATTAAATATACTTAAAGCACAAATAAACCTGCGCGAAGAAAAGATAACCAACATAAATGCCGAGGTAAGAAACTTAGATAATCAAATCTCTGAGAGCAATAATACCGTACGTAGTTTACAAAGCCAGTTAGACCAGCTTAAAAAAGAATATGCCGGTATGGTGCTTTTTGCCTACCGTAACCAAAGTGCCTATAATAAACTGATGTTTATTTTTGCATCAAAAGACTTTAACCAGGCGTACAGGCGTTTAAAGTATTTACAACAATTTGGCACTTACCGCGAACGGCAGGCCGGCTATATACAGGGTACACAAAAGGACCTGCATGTAAAGATTGTTGAGCTGGATAAGAATAAGAAAGAGAAAAGCAACCTGCTGCAAAGCCAGGAAAAAGAGAAAGAGGAGCTAGGTAAAGCTAAAAATAACCAGGTAAAAGTAATTACCGACCTGTCTAAACACCAGGGCGAGCTGAAACAACAGCAAAAAGATGTACGTAAAAGGATAGCAGCAGCTAACCGCGAGATACAAAATACAATAAGGCGTGAAATTGAAGAGTTAAGGCGCAAGGCCGAAGCCGAAGAGAAGGAAAGGGCAAGGATAGCCGCCGCGAAAGCGAAGGCCGAAAACCGTGAGGTGGTTGCTCCAACCAAAAAAGCGATAACCAAAAATTCCACCACGAGCGAGATATTGAACTCGACGCCTGAGGCGGCTAAATTATCTAACGACTTTTTAGGTAACCGTGGGCGTTTGCCATGGCCGGTTGCAAATGGCCAGCTAATTCATGGGTTTGGTAGCTACAAAGAGGATGGTATAAGCATTGATAACACCGGGTACGAAATAAGGACCAATAACGGGGCGCCGGTGAGGGCTGTATTTGACGGAACAGTGAAAACCATTGTTGATTTAGGTGGTAGTTATTTGGTAATCATTATACATGGGGAGTACTTTACATCATACCAGAATTTAAGAACAGTTAATGTTACTAAAGGGCAAAAAGTAAGTACTAAGCAAACCATTGGCACGGCAGCTCTCGATCAGTTATCTGGCGATGCAACCGTCATATTCTCTATCAACAAAGGCAGGGATTCGGTTGATCCTAAATTATGGCTTGCCCCAAATTGATTTTAAACCTTATAGTACTAATTGTTTATATTTGTAACCTTAATTTATAAGAGATGTTTAGTTCAGTGCTTTTATTTTTAAACATAGGCAGCGGCGAGATGGTTTTGATCTTGTTTGTTGCACTAATGCTTTTCGGTGGCAATAAGCTACCTGAGCTTGCGCGCGGGTTGGGAAAAGGTATTCGCGATTTTAAGGATGCATCAGAAGATGTTAAACGCGAAATAAATAACCAGATAAACAATTACGAAGAAAAGAAACCCGAAAAGAAGGCGGAGGTTGAGGATGAAACCCCGGCTAGCACCGAACCGGAGCACACGTATGAACCGGTAGAAGGAACTATCCCTGCGTATAAGGGGTATGTTGCCGGTACCGATGCTGTTGAAGAACCGGAAGCTGCTAAAACTGCCGAAGATGCTACTTATGAGCATGATGCCGAAGTAAAGCATCATGAAACAGAAAAAGCACACAGCACTATCAATTTAACCAAACCTGAAGAAGAGCCGGTTAAAAAAACTACCGAAGAAGAATATAAATAACAACAAAAATATTTAACATAACATAAAACTTAAAAATCATGGGTGGATTAGGCGCACCAGAAATCATTCTGATCATCGTTGCAATATTAATTATGTTCGGCGGTAAAAAAATTCCTGAACTAATGAAAGGGTTAGGCAGGGGCGTTAAAGAATTTAAAGACGCGCAGAACGGGGAGACCAATACTGCAAACAATACTACTACTACCACAGAAGATAAAACTAAGGTTTAATTTTCTGCCATTTTATTGGTACAGCTAAACCTTAGCTGTTTAAACTTATAACTTATCTGTTGAAATTTTTATGCTTCAACGGATAAGTTTTTTATTTTAGGCCCATGGCTAAAAACTATACCTCTTATATTGAAATTAAGAGCGGGTTGACAAGTGGGGAGATCACAGCTGAAAGTCTTGTAAAAGGGTACCTTCAGCAGATAAGGGCAAACGCACATTTAAACGTTTTTAACGAAGTTTTTGAAGTAGAAGCGCTTGCTTCTGCCAAACAAATTGATGCACATATAAGCAACGGTACCGCCGGTAAGCTTGCCGGGATGGTTATCGCTATTAAAGATAACATCTGTTATAAGGGGCACAAAGTTTCTGCCTCATCAAAAATTTTAGAAGATTTTACTTCCATATATTCATCAACCGTTGTTGAGCGCCTGCTGGCACAGGATGCCATTATTATTGGCCGCTGTAATTGCGATGAATTTGCCATGGGCGCCGCTAACGAAAATTCCTTTTTTGGCCCGGTAAAGAATTACGCCGACGAAACACGCGTTTCCGGTGGTTCGTCGGGTGGCTCGGCAGTGGCAGTGCAGGCCGGTATGTGCCATGCCGCTATCGGTACAGATACGGGGGGCTCTGTCAGGCAACCTGCATCATTTTGCGGAGTTATTGGCTTAAAACCAACGTATGGCCGTATCTCGCGCCATGGTGTTATCAGTTACGCTTCATCATTTGACCAGGTAGGGCCATTAACAAAATCTGTATCAGACGCCGCTTTACTGCTGGAAGTTTTAGCCGGTACCGACGAATATGACAGTACCCTATCGCAACACGCTGTTCCCGCATCTGCTGATCTCAAAAAAGAAATGGGCAAAAAAAATATTGCTTACCTGCAGGAAGCCCTATCAAGCCCGGGTGTTGATGCGGACGTGAAAGCTACTCTTACAAACTATATAGAAAAACTCAGGGCCGATGGGCATACGGTAAAACCCATTACGTTTGAATACCTTGAATACCTGGTGCCAACCTATTATATACTGGCTATGGCCGAAGCTTCGTCAAACCTTGCCCGGTATGATGGTGTGCATTATGGCTACCGCAGCCCTAACGCTACCGATCTGCAATCCACCTATAAATTAAGCCGATCCGAAGGGTTTGGCAAAGAAGTTAAGCGCCGTATTATGCTGGGCACATTTGTACTAAGCGCCGGGTATTATGATGCTTATTATGCCAAAGCCCAAAAAGTACGCAGGCTTATCCAAAATAAAACCAACGAAATTTTAAAAGATTTTGATTTTATACTGACGCCCACCGCACCCGAGCCTGCTTTTGCGCTTGGTGTAAAAGAAAAAGACCCTGTAGTTACGTACCTGCACGATATATTTACCGTACAGGCATCGCTGGCCGGTATGCCCGCCATTTCACTTCCGGCAGGCAATAACAGTAAAGGTTTGCCGTTAGGGTTACAATTATTAACTAAAAGTTTCGACGAACAAGCGCTGTTAAATTTTTCCGAATATTTCATGCAGCTATAATTATTTATATATTAGTAAATAATTGTCAGAAAACTTTTCTTGAGTTTACCCTAAAGTATGAAAAGACTATTTCCTTTTATTATTTGTGCCTTATTTATACAAATAGTTAAAGCAGATACAAAAGCCGTATTCAATATAACATCGGCAGCAATAATTCAGCAGGATACCAACGTACTTTTGCCTGTTATACAGGCACCGGTATCTATTTACCAGAACAACATATTTAAACGCCGGCTGGATTCCATCCAGCAGGAAGTGCCGTTGGATTATAACGGCTATGTGCAGGCTTATATAGATAACTATATGCGCCGCCGCGATGAGATGGGCCGTATGCTGGGCTTATCAAGATATTATTTCCCTATTTACGAGAAAGCTTTTCACGATGCCGGGGTCCCGGATGAGATCAAATACCTGTCGATAGTTGAATCGGCGCTTAACCCCAATGCAATATCAAGGGTAGGGGCAGCAGGGCCGTGGCAATTCATGTCAGAAACAGCCAAGATCTATGGCCTCAGCATGACAGATTATGTTGACGACCGCCGCGACCCTGTACAGGCAAGCGCCGCCGCCGCCGCATATTTGAAAGATGCCTACCTGCAATTTGGCGATTGGCTGCTGGCTATTGCATCATATAATTGTGGTAAAAGCAATGTATTGCATGCGCTTGAGCAAACAGGCACGCACGATTACTGGTCCATCCGCGAATTGCTGCCTGCCGAAACGCGGGGCTACGTGCCTGCATTTATCGCTATAAATTATGTGATGAAGTATCATAAATATCATTACATAGTACCGCAAACGGGCAACCTGGCTATTGTTACCGATACTATTATGGTAAACAAGTTTGTATCGCTTAACCGCGTGGCACAGGCATTGGGCATGCCGCTAAAGGATATTTGTGTGTTAAACCCATCGTACAGGCAGCAATTGGTAAATGGTACTGCTGCTGTTCCGCGCCGTATAGTTATTCCCAAAATTGATAAAGAGCGCGATAATGTTTTGCGCAACGCCATAACCGATTTAAACGCCCCTATACCTGTGCTTAGGCCAATACAATATGTGGCTATAGTGCCGCCACCGCCGCCAACACCTGTTAAGCAGCCGGCAGTGGTGCAACAGGCTGTTATTGCGGGTAGGGTTATTACGCCCACTATTCATACTACCAAAAGGGGCGAAACATTGGCCAGTATTGCTACCATGTATGGGGTAAAGGTAGAACAGCTGATGCAATGGAATAGGGCTTTAGGTAATAATACAACACTGCCGCTAATGCCGGGTTTAGCCGTTAATATAGGCAGGGGATAAAGATATTTTTTAAAAGCCCGGTTTTGAATGTATTTCGAAGCCGGGCTTTTTTTATTAGCCAGTTCAGGAAAACTAATTGTAATTTTGAGCGCTGAATTATTGAGAGAGATCATGAATAAACCCAATCGTAAACAGGACGCCTTAAATTATCACTCAAAAGGCCGCCCCGGTAAAATACAGGTAGTGCCAACAAAACCTACCAATTCTCAACGCGACTTAACTTTAGCTTATTCGCCAGGTGTTGCCGAGCCATGCCTGCGTATTGCCGAAAATGTTGAAGATGTATATAAATACACCGCAAAAGGTAACCTGGTAGCCGTTATAAGTAATGGTACAGCCGTGCTTGGCTTGGGCAACATTGGCCCCGAGGCAAGTAAGCCGGTTATGGAGGGTAAGGGACTGCTGTTTAAGATCTACGCAGATATTGATGTGTTTGACCTGGAAATAAACGCGAAAACGGTTGATGAATTTGTAAACATAGTAAAGGCACTTGAGCCAACATTCGGGGGTATCAACCTCGAAGATATATCTGCCCCAACCTGCTTTGAAATAGAGCGCAGGCTAAAGGCCGAGATGAAGATCCCGGTGATGCACGATGACCAGCATGGCACGGCCATCATATCGGGCGCCGCGTTAATGAACGCCTGCGAAATACAAGGCAAAAAGCTCGACAAAATAAAACTGGTAGTAAATGGTGCCGGGGCAGCAGCGGTATCTTGTACAAAAATGTACCTGTCGCTTGGGGTTAAAAAAGAGAACCTGGTAATGTTTGACATTAACGGATTATTAACCCCTGAGCGTACCGACCTGGATGAAATGCGCCTGCAATTCGCCACCAGCCGTAAGGATATTACCACCCTGGCCGATGCTATGAAAAATGCCGACGTATTTGTTGGCCTTTCGGCAGGTAACGTGGTTACACCAGCTATGCTGGTGAGCATGGCTAAAAACCCTATCGTGTTTGCCATGGCCAACCCCGAGCCTGAGATAAACTACGACCTGGCCACAGCCGCGCGTAAGGATATCATTATGGCTACTGGCCGGTCAGATTTCCCTAACCAGGTAAATAACGTACTGGGTTTCCCGTACATTTTCCGTGGCGCGCTTGATGTAAGGGCCACCGCCATAAACGAAGAAATGAAAATTGCCGCGGTAAAGGCCATCGCAGAAATGGCCAAAAAGCCGGTTCCAGAGGCTGTTAACTTAGCATATAACATTACCAACCTGAAGTTTGGCCGCGATTATATTATCCCCAAACCGATGGATCAACGCCTGATCACTGAGGTTTCTTCGGCAGTTGCAAAAGCGGCTATTGATTCGGGAGTGGCACGTAAAACCATCACCGATTGGGATGCTTATAACGAAGAATTACTATCACGCCTGGGTAACAACAATAAGTTGCTGCGCGATATTACCAATAAGGCCAAGCAAAACCCGAAACGCGTAGTGTTTGCCGAAGCCGATAACTATAAAATATTACGCGCCGCCCAAATTGTAAAAGACGAGAGTATTGCCACGCCGATATTATTGGGTAATGCCGAGAAGATAAGGGCAATAATGCGCGAGAATGAGCTTGACCTTGGAGATGTACAGATCATCGACCCAAGGATTGAAACCGAACGCACGCTTGAATTTGCGCAGTTCCTGTTCAAAAAACGCCAGCGCAAAGGGGTAACCTTGTTCGAGGCCAAAAAACTGATGATGGTTGACCGTAACTATTACGGAGCATGTATGATCCACTTTGGCGAAGCTGATGCTTTAATATCGGGCTTAACCAAAGATTATGCAACCACCATTAAACCCGCCCTGCAGATAATAGGTACCGAAGCCGGTGTAAACCGTGTGGCTGGTATGTACCTGATGATAACCGAAAAAGGCCCTGTGTTTTTTGGTGATACCACCGTAAACGTAAACCCATCGGCACAGGAACTGGTAGATATTACCGTATTGATGGATCGTTCTATAAAACAATTGAATATCCAGCCACGCATAGCAGTATTATCCTACTCTAACTTTGGTTCTAACGTTGGCGATATCCCGGAAAAAACCAGGGAAACTGTACGCATCCTGCACGAAAAATACCCGGATATGGTTGTGGATGGCGAAATGCAGGCCAACTTTGCATTAAACACGGCATTGTTAGCCGATAATTTTCCGTTCTCAACCTTAAATGGCAAACCGGCAAATACATTAATATTCCCGGGTTTAGCATCTGGTAACATCGCCTACAAACTTTTACAGGAAGTTGGTGGTGCCGAAGCTGTTGGCCCTATTTTGCTGGGGATGAAAAAACCGGTGCACGTATTACAATTAGGCAGCTCGGTACGCGAGATAGTGAACATGGTTACCATAGCTGTAATTGATGCACAGGTAAAATGTGCGGAAGCAAAACCATCAAAAACCGCAAAAAAATAAGCAGCGATGTACGATTATATTGAGGGTAAACTTGCCTTTAAAGGCGCGGCGCATGTAGTGATAGATGCCGGCGGCGTTGGCTATCATATCAATATATCCTTAAACACCTACTCGCAATTACCCCAGGGCGAGCGCTGTAAATTATTTATTTGGCTGCATGTAAAAGAAGATGCGCACACCCTTTACGGTTTTGTAACCGAGGGCGAGCGCAGGCTTTTTATGCATCTGATATCCATATCTGGCATTGGGCCAAATACAGGCCGTATGATGCTGTCTTCTATCACCCCTGCCGAGATCCAGGCAGCTATTGTGCAGGGTAATGTGGCGGCCATACAGCGTATAAAAGGTATTGGCCCAAAATCTGCCCAGCGTGTAATTTTAGAGTTGCAAGACAAGCTTAAAAAAGAAGGCCCTGATACACTTACGGTGATGCCAGGGTTAAAAACGGCAAAAGATGAAGCTCTTTCTGCCCTTGTAATGCTTGGATTTGTTCGTAACGTTGCAGAGAAAGTATTAGAGCAGGAAATGGCTAAAAATACCGAGGTTTTAACTGTAGAACAATTGATTAAATCTGCATTAAAAAGCTTATAATTACGTTGCAATAAATAACACGCTTGACTAAAATTTTTACTACCAGGCTTTTTGTAGTTATACTATTTGTATCTGCTTTAAGTGGGGTGGGGAAATTATATGCACAGCAAGTGCCTGTTCAGCAACCAACCCAGCCTGTTCAGCAATTCCCTGCGCAACAACAACCGCAGCCTCTAAACCAACAACAGGCAGGGCAACCGCAGCAAACAACAAATCAGCAGCAGCAAACCCAGTTTCAGCGCCCCGGCCAGCGCCCGGCCACAACCAAACCGCAACAGCCCGCGCCGGCCGCAGCAAAAGCAGATACCGGGATAAAACTTGGCCCTATCAGTTTAGCCGAACCGCAAAGTAAGAGGCAGCGCGATGGCATTTTCTTTACCGATCCTCCGGGCATGGTACGCACCGTAGAATACGATGCCGCCACTAATAAATATATTTTATATGAGCGGGTGGGGAACCTGCTTTACCGTGCTCCGCAATACCTAACCTTTGGCGAATATTTGCTGCTGATGCAAAGAGGCGTAAAGCGCGAATACTTTAAACAGCTGGCAGATAATTACGCCTATGAATCGCAGCAGCCGGGCTTTATCCCCCAGATAAAAGTACGAAGCAAAACATTTGAGCAGATTTTCGGCAGCTCTAATATCAACATACGCCCGCAGGGGTCGGCAGAGGTAATACTGGCCGGGCAGGTGAATAAAAACGAGAACCCGCTGTTTAACACCCGCCAGCGTAACCAGTTCAACTTTAATTTCGACCAGCGTATACAGTTAAACGTTACCGGCGAAATTGGCGATAAGTTAAAGATCACCACAAACTATAATACCGAGGCGCAGTTTCAGTTTGAGAACCAGATAAAGCTTGATTACACTGGCCACCCTGACGAGATTATCCAGAAGATAGAAGCGGGTACGGTTAGCATGCCGCTAAACACCACCCTGATATCGGGCAGCCAGGCCTTGTTTGGTGTTAAAACCAAGCTGAAGTTTGGTAAACTGGATGTTACCAGTATTTTTTCGCAACAACGGTCGCAGGCAAAAAATATCACCATCAAAAATGGCGCGCAGGAGCAAAGCATTAATATAACCGCCGCCGATTATGAGGCTAACAAACACTTCTTTTTATCGCAGTACTTCCGCAATAATTATAACAGGGCGCTGGCTAATATCCCCATTATCAGCTCAAATATCAACATTACAAAAATTGAGGTTTGGACAACCAACCGTACCAATGTTACTACCGACTCGCGCGACATACTGGCATTTATTGACCTTGGTGAAAATAAACCGTTCAATACATCAGTTATAACAGGCGGTACCAGTGGTTACCCTGCGGGGTTCAAAGGCCCGGGCTTTCCGCAACAGTCAAACAACTTGTTAAATGTATTGCCCGCCACAGCGCGTAATACCAATTCAAACGACGTAGCCAACCTTTTCAGGAGCACGGGCGCTACAGATAACTATGCCAAGCTAACGTATGCCCGCAAGTTAACCGATAAGGAGTTTACCCTGCATCCGCAATTGGGTTATATATCGCTAAACTACCCTTTAAACAATGATGAGGTTTTGGCGGTTGCCTACCAGTACACGGTAAATGGTGTGCAATACCAGGTGGGGGAGTTCTCAAGCGACAGGGCGGTTGACCCTAACACCCCAACGGTTTTATTTACTAAATTGTTAAAGAACGAACTGCTTAAAACCAACCTGCCTACCTGGGACCTGATGATGAAAAACATCTACTCGTTAGGCGCATATCAAATAAGCCCAACAAATTTTAAGTTGAACATCTCCCGCCTGGATGATAAATCGGGCATTGAGAAAACCATAATGGACGAGGGCCAGAACACCAAGAGTAAACGCTGGATGCAGCTTACCGGTGTAGATAACCTGGACCAGCAGAACGATAAACGCCCGGATGGGTATTTCGACTTTTTGGAAGGCATCACCATCGATTCGCAAAACGGGCGCATTATGTTCCCCGTGCTTGAACCCTTTGGTAGTGACCTTGCCAGGCAATTTATTCCCTCAGAGGGCGACCTGGTGGCCCGGTATGTTTACCAGCCACTTTATGATTCAACCAAGACCATCGCGCAACAATTTTTCCCTAAGCTTAACCGGTACCTCATTAAAGGTACATACACCTCGCAAAGCGGGTCGGAGTACCAGCTGAATGCTGTCAATATCCCGCAAGGGTCTGTAGTGGTTACTGCCGGTTCGGTAAAACTACAGGAGGGTAACGATTATACCATCGATTACAGTGCTGGCCGTATCCGGATACTGAACCAGGCGCTGCTGGCATCGGGCCAGGCCATTAATGTTAAGTTAGAGAATAACGAGCTTTTTGGCGTGCAGCAAAAATCGCTGTTCGGTACTCGCCTCGATTATCATTTAAACGATAAATGGGCATTAGGCGCAACCATGATGCACCTAACCGAGCAGCCCATAACCCAAAATGAAATTGCCGGCGAAGAGTCGATCTCTAATACCATCTGGGGCTTTGATGCCAATTATAGCTCACAATCGCGGTTTTTAACCCGTTTGGTTGATAAGCTGCCGTTTATACATACCAAAGCACCATCAAGCATCAACTTTAGCGGCGAGTTTGCCCAACTGCTTCCGGGGAGCCCCGGCGCATTGAATTTTGCCGGCTCAAAAAACGGAACTTCCTACCTGGATGATTTTGAGAACAGCCGCTCGGTTATTGACGTAAAAAGTGCTATCAACTGGCAAATATCCGGCACACCACAATTGTTTACCGAATCGGCCAATTTTGATGATCTGAGTTATGGCTATAACCGCGCCCGCCTGGCCTTTTACAATATCGACCCCATCTTTTATACCAACTCGGGCACCGCTAATGTGTCGCGTAACGAACTTTCTAACCATTATGTAAGGCAGGTTATAGAGCAGGAGGTATTCCCTTACAAACAATCAACCACCGGCCAGCCTTTAAGCTTATCAACCCTTAATCTTGCTTATTACCCAACCGTGCGCGGCCCGTATAACTTTGCCACCACCGGGCTTAATAATGATGGTACGTTACAGAACCCCAAAAACCGTTGGGGAGGGATATTCCGCAAGCTGGAGACAAACGATTTTGAATCGTTAAACGTAGGGTATATTGAGTTTTGGGTGTTAGATCCGTTTATTTATAAACCAAACTCGGCAGGTGGCGACTTATATTTTAACCTCGGTAGCGTATCTGAAGATATTTTGAAAGATGGCAGGAAGAGCCTGGAGAATAGTTTACCCGTTGATGGCGCGAGTGCTGCAAATGTAGACGAAACAAGTTGGGGTAGGGTATCAAAACTACAGCCGGTTATAAATGCTTTTGATAACAACCCCGAATCGCGCAAGCTGCAGGATGTTGGTTTGGACGGATTGAATGATGACGGCGAAAAGGTAAAATTCGCACCTATTGTACAGCAAATACAAGGGCAGCTAAGCCCGCAGGCCGCCGCCGCATTTGCCGCCGACCCTTCATCTGATGATTACCGTTATTATCAGGGCAGGGAACTTGACCAGGCCGGGGCTGGTATCTTAGAGCGCTACAGCCGTTATAACGGTACAGAGGGTAACTCCAAAACTGCCGAGCAATCGCAGGCGGAGTTGGGGATCCAAACATCGGCAGCAACATCATTACCCGATGGCGAGGATATTAACCGCGATAATAACATGAGCCAAACGGATGAGTATTTTCAATACAAGGTATCCATCAGGCCGCAGGATATGGTTATCGGGCAAAACTATATCAATGATAAGATAACCACTGCCGTTAAATTGCCCAACGGTACCACACAGGCGGTTACCTGGTACCAGTTCAGGATACCGATAACCGATTACGAAAGCAAAGTAGGTAACATACAGGATTTTAAGGCCATCAGGTTTATGCGGATGTTCATGACCAATTTTGCCGATACTGCTGTATTGCGCTTTGCAACCCTGCAACTGGCCCGCAGCGAATGGCGTACCTTTAATATCGAAAATAACCCGCTTAACGTAATTGCCGACCCTGCTATAACCAACCCGGTGATAGATGGGTCTACACTGGATGTACAGGCTGTTAATATTGAGGAGAACGGTAACCGCACGCCAATACCTTATGTGGTGCCACCCGGTATTAACCGCCAGCGTAACTACAACAACCTGCAAACAGATACCAAACTTAATGAGCAATCGCTATCATTAAATGTAACCAACCTGCGCGATGGCTACTCCAGGGCTGCGTTCCGCACCTTCTTTAACGACCTGCGTGCCTATAAACGCATCCAGATGTTTATACACGCTGAGGGCGACCAGTTAAAAGATAAAGACCTGAATGGTTTTATACGCCTGGGTGTTGATTACCAGGATAACTACTACGAGTATGAAGTGCCTTTGGCTATAACACTGCCGGGCACCCGCGACCCGGGTTCTATATGGCCGGCCAGTAATGAGCTTAATCTGGAACTTGCCCTTTTGGTGGATGCCAAGCTTGCACGTAATAACGCCAAACTAAATGGGCAACCATGGCCATATACCATTCCGTTTGTTTATACAGACGGGCTTAATAAGATAACCATTAAAGGGCAGCCCGACCTAAGCCGCCTGCGTACCATTATGCTGGGTGTGCGTAACCCGCTAAAGGGTACCGGTGCCGCTAACGATGATGGCTTGAATAAAACAGGCACGGTTTGGTTTGATGAGTTACGCTTAACCGACTTTGACCAGCGCGGTGGCTGGGCTGCAACAGCCAGGGTGGATGCCGCCCTGGCCGATTTTGCTAACATAACCGTATCGGGCAGTAAAAGCACTATTGGTTTTGGTACGCTGGATTCAAGGGTGGGCGACAGGAACCGCAGCGATAACCAGGCCATAGATGCATCGGCAAGTGTAGAGCTGGGCAAGTTCTTCCCTGACAAGAGCGGGATAAGGATACCTGCATACGTAAATATATCAACCCAGGTAAGTACACCGCAGTATGACCCCGGCTCGCCCGATGTGGAACTGAAAAAATCGCTGGCCGCTGCGCCAACCAGCCAGGCACGCGATTCAATAAAAAATGTTACGAAAGATTTTACTATCCGCAAAAGCATCAGCTTTACCAATGTGCATAAAGAACGTACCGATCAATCAGCCCCGGTACATATATGGGATATTGAAAACTTTGCAGCCACATACGGTTATACCGAATACCGGCATCATGATTTTATTGTAGAGAATGATTTTTCTAAGACCTATAAGGTTGCGTTAAGCTATAACTATAATAAGGAGCCAAAATATTACGCTCCTTTTGCCAAGATCATTAAAAGTAACCTGCTTGCCCTGGCACGCGATTTTAACTTCAGCATCCTGCCGTCGCGGTTAAACTTCAGTATCAATTTCGATCGTTTCTATTCGGAAAATACCCTGCGTAATAACGACCCGAATAACTTTATACCAATACCAACATCATTCAATAAAAGCTTTAACATTACCCGGGTTTACGGGATAGGCTGGAACCTGTCGAAATCCTTGCAGCTGGATATAGATGCGACTAACCTATCGGTTGTGGATGAGCCCGCCGGGCGTATAAATGGCTTAAAACGCGATACCCTTTGGGAAAACCTTTGGAAACTGGGCCGTACTACAAACTATAACCATACCATTAACCTTAATTATACCGCGCCAATAAACAAAATACCAGGGCTTGACTGGACCGCCCTTACCGTGCGTTACAGTACCAACTTTAACTGGCAAACCCAGCCCGAATTTGCCATTAACGACCCTACTTATGATGTAGGTAACAGCATCCAGAACGCGCGCACTATACAGCTTAATCCTAACCTTAATTTTGCAAGCTTTTATAATAAATTCAGCGCACTGCGAAAGGGAAAAGATGAGAAAACAGGTGCGGCTAAATTCTTTTTGGGGATACTTACGGGTATAAAAAGTATAAGCGGTACATATACCCGTACCGAGGGAACTTTTTTGCCGGGATATTTGCCGCAGTCGAACTTTTTTGGGCAGGACCTTACCTACGACGCACCGGGCCTGGGCTTCCTGTTGGGTAGCCAGGCCGATCTGCGGCAAAAGGCTGTCAATAATGGCTGGATCACAAAAGACACCCTGCAAAATCAGTTGTATGTAAAAACATTTAATGAAGATATACACCTGCGCAGTATTATTGAGCCAATAGCTGATTTAAGGATAGAACTGCTCGCTTTTAAAACGCAGGACCGTAACTATCAAAGTAACTTTAAATACCTGGAAAGCACTAATAGTATAGAAAACCTTAGCCCGGTAACAACAGGAACTTACAGTGTTTCATACTTGTCGTTAGCTACTGCGTTCTCAAAATCGGGAGGGGTAAACAATACCTCGGCTACATATCAAAAGTTTTTAGCCAATCGTGCTGTCATCTCCCAAAGACTGGGGCCAACAAACCCTAATTCGGGCGGTACAGCTGGTGGCTTTGCCGATGGGTATGGGCCTAATGCGCAAAACGTACTGGTACCGGCTTTCCTGGCAGCCTATGCGGGCAAGGATGCCGGATCAATAAGCACCAGCCAGTTCCCTAAAATACCGATACCAAACTGGCAAATATCATACAGTGGCCTGGGCAGGTTGCCGTTTTTCACAGACCTGTTCGATTCATTCGATCTGAAACATGGCTATCGTTCATCATATAGTGTAAGCAGTTTTACTACGCTGCTGCAATACCAGGAAGCCAATGGTGCAGTAACTTCAAGAGATGCCAATGGCGATTTCCTGCCTTTCTACCAGTTTTCGCAGGTGTCTATATTTGAGCAATTTGTGCCATTAGTGGGTGCCGATGTACGGTTTAAGAATAGTATGACGGCTAACTTTGAATACCGTAAAACCCGCTCATTAAACCTAAGCTTACTAAACAGCCAACTGGCGCAGCAGGAAGAGAATATATTGGTTTTTGGTTTTGGCTACCGGCCTAAAAACTTCAGGATGCCGTGGGGGCTATTCGGTACCGGTAACCGTACTGATAATGATATTAACTTTAAGCTTGATGTAGCCGTACGCGATAATAAGACACTTATTTACCGAGCCGATGTGCCTGCCGCCGAAGTATCATCAGGCGCCAAAAACATCACCCTGCGGCCGTCGATAGATTATGTGATAAACCAGCGTTTTAACCTGAACCTGTTTTACGATAGCAACATTACCAAGCCATACACTTCGCAATCGTTTAATACATCGTTTACCAACTTTGGTATTAACTTAAAGTTGCTGTTGCAGTAAGATTAATCCGCGAACCTATACCACGCGTCATTGCGAGAAGCGAAGCGACGTGGCAATCTTCGACACGTATCTCGCCGACTTTTCTATCGAAGATTGCCACGCTATCGCTCGCAATGACGCGCTGGGGATTAACTCTTCTTCCCCTTTTTTTTCTTCTCTACTGCCTCTTTAAACTTTTTATCCTCTTTTTCTTTTTCCTTTACGGCTTTTTTAACAATTTTTTCCTGCTCTTTTTTGTCGTCGGTATCGGTTTGCTGGCTAAGTTTCTTTTCCTGGGCAGGGCCAACACCCGCGCAGTTTTTAATGCCGTTTAGCAGTACATGCCAAACCGTTTTAAAGAAGGGGAAGTTGGCCGGGCGGATGTAAACTACATTAGCAAGGCGGGGCTTATTATTGCCATCGTCGGGGTTATCATGTTTTAAAATTACGGTATTGGCCAGGGCGCTGATGAGTGTTTTCCTGGTATAATCGGGGCGCAGTACATCAACCTTGAGGCCGTTATATAAAAAAGATACGGTACCTTTTGAAAGCTTTTGCGTGCTACGCACATCAAAATCAAAGCTGTTTAATCGCCCCTCGGTTATTTTAACCATTGATAGTGGCATTAGTAAAGGGTTAACATCGCTCATGTTCATAGGTGCAAGGTGGCCTTTGTAAGCATAGTTATAAGTAGCATCGTTAAGGTTAAAAACAAAATGCAGGTCGAGCTTTGCTTTACCCAAAAAATAGCTGGTAAGGTTGGCCGTGGCAATGTTGTTCTTTTTTAACTTATCCGCACGGTTGGTGAGGTTAAGAAACCGCCCTGTAATATTGTTAAACTTTAAATGCCCAAACTTTTTTGATGTTTTGTTAAGTTGCGAGTATACAAAGTTCATGTGCTTAAGGTCGAGCGTATCAATGTTCAACGTCATTTTAGCGGCGTGGCGAATGGCCCAGTGCGGGAAGGTGACCAACCTATCCGTGGTTTGTAAAGGGCCGTTGTAGTTACTAAAAACCTCGTAGTAGCCTTTATCTATCACCAGTTTTTTAATATCGATGCTGTGCGATTTTTGGTAAGTGATGTAATCAAAGTTTTTCAGTTGTACCGAATCCACATGGAGGGTAAAGCGGTCTTTTTTACTTTTTTGGAAAAACAAGGTATGATCTATCGGCTTAAGATCAAGCCCGGCAATGCTGAGATTTTTTGTTTGGGTAGATAATTTTACCGATTTAACCTTAAAAGTATATAAGCCATCGGCCGATTTGCTGCTGTAATTCTTTAATTCGGTAGTAACATCGTTACAATATAAAAACCGTGTAGTATCCGTTTGCGTGGTCGAATCTATCAGCAAATCGGTAGCCTTAACATCCATCTCTTTCAGTTCGGATACTGCTAATTTTGGTCCGGTATAGTTTTTCTGCTTATAGTTTATATTGGTGAAGAGTATTTCGCCTATGTGTACCAGTTTAAAGGTTTTGGCAATTTTTTGATATAAAGTGCGCTTGTCCTTTTTAGTTGTATCAGTATTCTTATTGGCGTACCTGCTTATTTGTATTTCAGGCTCATTCAACGTAATGCGGCCAACGTTTAGTTTCTTTTTAAAATAAAGCTCAAAAGGATGAGCGTTTGATACCACCAGGCGTTTTACATGTAGCTCATATAAGCTGCCCGGTGCATCGCCGTGCTTTTTCATTTGGTTGTAAACGGCGGTATCGGGCTTAAAGATGATGTCGTAAAGCACTGCTTTACCTTGCAGCACGTTCAGGTCAAGGTCGCTGTAGTTGATAGTGTATAAGCTGTCGGTGCCTTTTAATACGGCTACTTTAAGTTTGGCCGAAAGTTTTGGGCCTAAAAAGTTATTGATAAATAGTACCGCCACTATGATAAGCAGTACTAAAGCACCAGTTACTATCAGCAGTATTTTTTGCCAGCGGTGTTTAAAAAATGTAGTTGCCATGCTTTGATCGCTTATTTTATGTTTTTAGCGACCTTAATGGTGGCTTGTTGTAGATATATAACAACAGAAAGCGAAAATTGTTAAACGCTGACAAACTGTCACATCTTTATATAAAAATTGTGTATTTTTGCGGTTCAATTTTTTAGATGACAATGGATTTGCTTATACCGGATAAAGTGCATGATGAGAGCAGGCAGGGCGAGGCTTTAATTTTAGAGCCTGTTGGTAAAACTAATGGCCGTAAGCTTTATATAGAAAGCTATGGTTGCGCCATGAACTTCTCTGACAGCGAGATAGTAGCTTCGATATTGGCCGAAAAGGGTTTTGAAACAACTTCGGATTTTAGCAATGCCGATGTTATTTTCATTAACACCTGCTCGATACGGGAGAATGCCGAAGTGCGCGTACGCAACCGCCTGAAAGAGTTTGCCGGCGCTAAATTCAGAAACCCCGGTATGGTGGTTGGTGTATTGGGCTGTATGGCCGAGCGTTTAAAAGCCAAATTTTTAGAAGAAGAAAAACTGGTTGATGTTGTTGTAGGCCCCGATGCTTACCGCGACCTGCCAAACTTAATAGAGCAGGTTGATGGTGGCCAGCGTGCGGTTAACGTACTGTTGAGCCGCGAAGAAACTTATGCAGATATCAGCCCGGTGCGTTTAAACAGCAATGGTATTAATGCCTTTGTATCTATTATGCGTGGCTGCGATAACATGTGTTCGTTTTGCGTGGTGCCATTTACCCGTGGCCGAGAACGCAGCCGTGATGCACATTCGGTTGTGGCCGAATGTAAAGACTTGTTTGATAAAGGCTACCGCGAGGTAACTTTGTTAGGGCAGAATGTGGATTCGTACAAATGGAGCGGGCAGTTAGCCGAGGGTGCCGGGCCTTTAGCTGTTGGCGATGAAATTACTGTGGTAAACTTTGCCAATCTGTTAGAGATGGTGGCTTTGGTTAGCCCCGAGTTGCGTGTGCGTTTCTCAACATCGCACCCAAAAGATATTACCGACGAGGTATTACACACCATTGCCAAATACGAGAATATTTGCAATTATATACACCTGCCGGTACAAAGCGGTAACAGCCGTATACTGGATATCATGAACCGTACTTACGACCGCGAGTGGTATATGAACCGTATTGACTCCATCCGCAGGATAATACCCGATTGCGCGGTATCTACCGATGTGATAACAGGTTTTTGCACCGAAACAGAAGAGGAGCATAATGATACTGTAACCATGATGGATTACGTAAAGTACGATTTTGCTTACATGTTTAAATACAGCGAAAGGCCGGGTACTTTAGCCGCCAAACGCTACGCGGACGATATCCCGGAGGAAATAAAACAAAAACGCCTGGCACAAATTGTAGCCAAGCAGCAGGAGTATTCGTTTTACCGTATGCAGGCGCGCATTGGTAAAGTAGAGAAGGTGCTGATAGAAGGGTTCTCCAAAAAATCTGATAAGGATTATTGCGGCCGCAGCGATCAAAACGCGATGGTGATATTCCCGGTAAGTGAAAATTACAAACCAGGCCAGTACGTAAATGTATTGGTAGAGAGAACGACATCGGCAACGCTGATAGGAAGAATTATTTAATGTGCGGGTGTGCAAATGTGCAGATATGCAAATTACTTGCATCTGCACATTTGCATATCTACATATATGCACATCCACAATATGGACATTCAAGAAATTAAACAACGCTTTGGCATCATAGGCAACTCGCCGTTGCTGAACAGGGCTATAAATATTGCAAACCAGGTTGCACCTACTGATATTTCGGTATTAATTACCGGCGAGAGTGGTAGCGGTAAGGAGGTTTTTTCGCACATCATCCACCAGATGAGTCCGCGCAAGCATGGCCCGTTCATAGCGGTTAACTGCGGCGCCATACCCGAGGGGACAATCGATTCGGAACTTTTCGGGCATGAAAAAGGCGCTTATACTGGTGCCGTTGGCGAACGTAAAGGTTATTTTGAAACCGTTAACGGCGGTACCATATTTTTGGATGAAATTGCCGAAATGCCTTTAGGTACACAGGCACGCTTGCTGCGTGTGTTAGAATCCGGCCAGTACATCAGGGTAGGTTCATCAAAGGTTGAGAAAACCAATGTGCGTGTAATAGCAGCAACCAATGTGGATGTTTACGATGCGGTAAAAGCCGGGAAGTTCCGTGAGGACCTTTACTATCGTTTAAACACCGTGCCGTTAAAGATCCCGCCATTGCGCGAAAGGAAGGAAGATATATTCCTGTTGTTCCGCAAGTTTACTTCAGATTTTACAGATAAGTACCGCACCCCGCCCATTCAACTGGATGATGAAGCGCAACAGGTGCTTATCAATTATTCGTGGCCGGGTAACGTTAGGCAATTAAAGAACATGGCCGAGCAACTGGCCGTTTTAGAACGCGACAGGGTTATAACCGCCCCAACTTTGCTCACTTACATCCCGCATGAAACCGGCAGAAGCAACCTGCCTATGCGGCTGGATAATCAGCCTAAAGAAGATTTCTCTGAAAGGGATATCCTGTACAAGGTGCTGTTTGATATGAAGCGCGATATGGTGGAGTTGAAAAAACTGGTGGCCGATATTATTGAGCATGGCGGCGTGAGTAAAAGTTTTCAGCATAACTCACCGGCGCTGACGCAGTTATACCGCGATATTGAGCTGCCATCGGTTAATACTCACGAAACACAATTTACCTTGCAGCAGCCCGTTAACAATAGCGTTGGCAGCAGTAATACAGATTACAACATAACACACGAAGCCGAAGAGGTGGAGGAATCGCTATCGTTGATAGAAAAAGAGTCTGACCTGATCCGTAAGGCGTTAAAAAAGCATAAAGGCAAACGTAAGCTGGCTGCTAATGAGCTGGGGATATCAGAAAGAACTTTATATCGTAAAATAAAAGAATTAGATTTATAGGGAACAAATGAGGAAGAGGCTATTTTTAAGTTTATTGGTATTAAGCGCGGTGGTTATGTTATTTAACTCATGTGCCTACAAGTTGTCGCTTAATGGCAAATCCATCCCGCCTGATCTGAAAACCATCGATATTCAGTTTTTTGAGAATAACGCGCAACTGGTAGTGCCTACGCTAAGCCAAACTTTTACCGAGGCGTTAAAAGATCGTATCCGTACGCAAACAAGCATCAGTATAACACGTGGCGAGGCTAACGCTACCATGAGCGGGGCTATTACAGGCTACAGCATTGCACCGGTTTCTATACAGGCAACCAATAGTAATGTTGCGCCAATTGCCGGAGCGAGCCGTTTAACCATAACAGTTAGTGTAAAATATGTTTATGATGCCGATAAAAAGCTTAGTTTTGAAGAATCGTTCACTAAATATGCGGAATTTAAGGGCGATAGCGCATCGCAGGAACAAACTTTGATACCGGAAATTGTTAAACAATTAGTAGACGATATTTTTAACAGGGCCTTTGCCAATTGGTAAGGTGAATTTTTTAAACCAGCGTGGATCAATACGTAGATAACAGGCAGAAAGAGATTTTATGGGACATATTAGCCAACCCGGCTGATAATGGCGCGTCATATGCGCAAAGCCTGGAGCGCCTGGTACATGAAAACCCGCAAAGTGGTATTTTACAGGTATTGCATGCACGTGCCGGCGATGAACAACAATTAAATAAAGCGGCGGTTTATTTTAACCCGCGTACCTTATATAAGCTGGTAAACTATCCGGGAGACCTGGCGACAGTTGACGCGGCAGGCATTACCCACTCATTGGGAAATATTACCGAACCTTCAAGATATTCTAAAATAGATACTAATACCGATACTGTAATTATTGATGAAGCAGCAGAAGTGCCGGCTATTGATACAATACAGGATGAAGCCGTTGCCGAACCTATAGCCGAAATTACGGTCAATGATAGCTTAGCGCCATCAATATCTGAACCGGAAGAAGTTATAACCGAAGAAGAAATAGCTGATGAGCCTGTTCCTGTTCAAGATTTACAGATAGAAGAAGAACCAGCATTAACGCCGGAACTTCAAACTGAACAGCAGCCCGTTGCAAGCGAACCAGAACAGAATATACCAGAGGAAACCTACCGCCGTAATTCAAGGTTCCCTAAGAGGGAAGTGCCCAATAACATCACACCAGAACCCGAATACCCGGCGCAGCAGCAGCAGGATATTGAGGATGATGTGTATGACGAAATTGTAAGTATAGATGATATTGGCTTTGAGGCAATAGCTAATGAAGATGCTGCCGCACCTTTAACAGAAGCCAGATTTAGCGACCCGACTGTAGAAACAGGCCCAGAGGAAGAAGAGGCATCGGCTGTGCTTTTCCATCAGCCGGATGGGGTTGTGGAACCGGCAACAGATCATACAAAAACAATAGAACAGGAAGACCGACTGATATTAGGCGGGATAGTAAATACCGATTACCTGTCGTTTGATAAAAAGCTGGACGAACTGCGCAATACTGCACCTGCCGAAGCAATAAAGACGGCAGAGCCCCAGCCCGAAACAGCACCTGCGGCAGAAACACAGGAGGTATCGCGTTACGACGATGATAAGATGCCGTATACTTTTATGTGGTGGCTTAACAAAACCCGTAAGGAGCACGCGGAAAATTTACAACCTTACGCAACGGTGAATAGCCCTGCAGAAAAAACGGGTGAAACCACCAGGCGGCCAAAAGCTGCCGATGAACTGCAACATCAGTACTACGAGAATATATTTAGCCTTACTTCGGTAAGTGGGGTTGACAGGGAAACAGACCCGGCAGAGGTAGCGTTTGACCCAAACAAAAAAGAGGATATTATTATTGAACGCTTTATCCATACCGAGCCGCAGATAAAACCACTTTCGGCAGATAAATTGGATAATGAGAATAAGGCGAAAAAAAGCTCGGAAGATCAGGATTATTTTGTGACCGAAACACTGGCCCGTATTTATACCGACCAGATGCTATATCATAAAGCGATAGCTACTTATAAAAAATTGCTATTGAAATATCCGGAAAAAAAGCTTTACTTTGCAGCCCAGATTGAACAGTTAGAAAAGAAAACCAATTGATATAATAAAGAAATGTATTTAGTATTAATCGTCATCACGATAATTTTATGTGTCCTTTTAGGGCTTATCGTATTAATCCAAAACCCAAAAGGTGGCGGTTTAGCTTCAAATTTTTCAGGTTCGTCTCAATTAATGGGCGTACAAAAAACCGGCGACTTTTTAGAAAAAGGTACCTGGGTGCTGGCTATCAGCATTATGGTATTATCGCTTATCATCAATGTGTCTGTTAAAAGTGGCACCCAAAAAAGCGAAGACCCACAATTGATGGAGCAAATTAAAAAATCGTCTAAACCAACGGCTGCACCTGCCGCAGCACCGTTAAATGTGCCTGCTACGCCTGCAGCCACACCTGCACCGGCGCAGACTACTCCTAAAAAGTAATAAACATTTAAGCATATACAAAAGGCTTTGGACTATCTTCCAAAGCCTTTTTTGTTGAAATTAGGTTAACTGCCATGATGGCACTTAGCCCGAAAAATAAAAACCAATAGGTTGTAGCCTTGCCCCTAAAAGGTGACAATTGAACAGTAATTATGCCAATAAGGAAATATATTACCTGCTTGGCATAATTGATGTGAAAACCATAAACGAAAACTTAAAATTTTAAAATTCAAATAGTATTACTATGTCATTAAACATTAAACCCCTTGCGGATAGAGTGGTTGTTGAAGCCGCTGCTGCAGAAACCAAAACCGCTTCTGGTATTTACATTCCTGAAACTGCACAGGAGAAACCACAAAAAGGAACTATAGTGGCTGTAGGCCCGGGCAAGTATGCTGATGTATCAGGCACACTTATACCAATGACCACCAAAATTGGTGATGCTATTTTGTACGGGAAATATGCAGGTACCGAAATCAACATCGACGGTAAAGAATACCTGATCATGCGCGAATCTGACATTTACGCAGTATTATAATTTAGAAAATCATTAACTCAAAAATTCAAAGTATATATAATGGCAAAACAAGTTAAATATAATGTTGAAGCACGTGACGCTTTAAAGCGTGGTGTTGATATTTTAGCTAATGCGGTTAAAGTTACATTAGGCCCTAAAGGCCGTCACGTAATTATCGATAAAAAGTTTGGTTCACCTGCGGTTACTAAAGATGGTGTAACTGTAGCTAAAGAAATTGAACTGAAAGACCCTATCGAAAACATGGGTGCACAAATGGTTAAAGAAGTTGCATCAAAAACTGCTGATATTGCAGGTGATGGTACTACTACTGCTACCGTTTTGGCACAGGCTATTGTTACTGCAGGTATTAAAAACGTTGCAGCCGGTGCAAACCCAATGGACCTTAAACGCGGTATTGATAAAGCTGTTGCCGAAGTTGTTAAAAACTTAAAAGCACAGTCACAAACCGTTGGCGAAGACAACAACAAAATTAAACAGGTAGCTTCTATCTCTGCTAATAACGATGAGGTTATTGGTTCGTTAATAGCTGAAGCTATGGCTAAAGTTGGTACATCAGGTGTTATCACTGTTGAAGAAGCAAAAGGTACCGAAACTGAAGTTAAAACTGTTGAAGGTATGCAGTTTGACCGTGGTTACCTTTCTCCATACTTCGTAACCAATTCAGATAAAATGGAAGTGGAATTAGAAAACCCTTACATTTTGATCTATGATAAAAAGATCTCTTCAATGAAGGAATTACTTCCTATCCTGGAGAAACAAGTACAAACAGGCAAACCACTTTTAATTATTGCTGAAGACCTTGATGGCGAAGCATTGGCTACTTTGGTAGTTAACAAAATCCGTGGTTCACTGAAAGTTGCTGCTGTTAAAGCACCGGGCTTTGGCGATCGCCGTAAAGCGATGTTAGAGGATATCGCTGTATTAACAGGTGGTACCGTAATATCTGAAGAGCGTGGTTACAAATTAGAAAGCGCTGACCTTTCAATGTTAGGCCAGGCAGAAAAGATCACTATCGATAAAGACAACACTACACTGGTTAACGGTGCTGGTGATGCTGAATTGATTAAAGGCCGTGTTGGTGAGATCCGCGCGCAGATCGAAACTACCACTTCTGATTACGATAAAGAAAAATTACAGGAACGTTTAGCCAAATTATCTGGCGGTGTTGCTGTATTGTACATAGGTGCTGCATCTGAAGTAGAGATGAAAGAGAAGAAAGACCGTGTTGACGATGCTTTACATGCAACCCGCGCGGCTGTTGAAGAAGGTATTGTTGCAGGTGGTGGCGTTGCCTTCATCCGTGCGGTAGCTGCTTTGGCTGATCTTAAAGGTGCTAACGAAGATGAGAACACTGGTATCCAGATCATCCGTCGTGCTATTGAAGAGCCATTACGTCAAATCTGCGATAACGCAGGTATTGAAGGTTCTATCGTAGTACAAAAGGTGAAAGAAGGTACTGCTGATTTTGGTTACAATGCACGTACCGATAAATACGAAAACTTAATTGGCGCCGGTGTTATCGACCCTACTAAAGTAGGCCGTGTAGCATTAGAGAACGCAGCTTCTATCGCAGCTATGCTGTTAACCACCGAGTGTGTGTTGGCAGACGAGCCTGATGATGACAAAGGTGGCATGCCACCAATGGGCGGCGGCGGCATGGGCGGCATGATGTAATCATTCCGGCTACAAGCCAGGTATATAATAACAAACCCCTTGTCTGTTTTTTCAGACAAGGGGTTTTGTTTTATACACTCATTTTGCACAGGTTAGGCGTTTTTATACCCGCAGGCTAATTGGTATTTACCCCAAAATGCTGTGTTATGTTATTTTTATGTAACATAACGGCTATTTGCCTGCTTAGGCATGGCATTTGAATAATAGCCGGTATGAAACAAATAGTAAATAAAAGGAAGCATATACACAGCCGTATTGTAGAATGGGTGCTGTTTAAAGGCCCCGAGCTGTTTGTAACCCTGTACAGTTAATAAAAAAAATCCTAATTTTGGCTTCTATCTATGGAGCTTAAAGAATTCTATCAGCAAATTCATGTTTGGTTGATCCACAGGGGGCCGAGTTATGCCACCGGGATCATTTTATTTTTTGTGGGGCTTTGGTTTATCAGGTTTTTAAGGTCGCGCCTTAAACTCCGCATGAGCCAGCGCAAGGTACACTCATCATTACAGCCTTTCTTTTTAAGCTTAACTATAACCAGCCTATATGTATTGTTGGTTATTACGGTAATGAATATTATTGGTTTTCAGTTAACCATATTCACCACCATAATAGGGGCATTTAGCGTTGCAGCAGGTTTAGCCCTGTCGGGTACATTCCAAAACTTTGCAGGTGGCGTGCTGATATTGTTATTAAAACCTTTTGAGGTTGACGATAGTATTGTTGCCCAGGGGCAGGATGGTAAAGTAACTTCTATCCAGATATTTTATACCGTTTTACTTACTGCCGATAATAAAACGGTTATTATCCCTAACGGGAAACTGTTTAATGAGGTAATTGTGAATGTTACCCGCGAGGGTAAGCGCCGGCTTGATTTTGAGATAAAGATAGCTTACGCCAATGATCTGGATAAGGTGAAGGATATCATCAACAAAGCAATAGCAACTACCAATTACCTTTTACCAACGCCTGCACCAAGGGTTGGGGTTGTTTCTATGGAGGTTGACTCGGTTAGGATAACCATTAACGTATGGGTAGACCCGGCTAATTTTTTAACCGCTAAAATAGATCTGCAGGAAAAAATATTTAAAGAATTTAGTGCCAACGGTGTTAACTTCCCCAAAGCCGGTTAATAAGACTCTTCTGTCCGCGCAGGGTCTTCTGAAAGAGGCCCTGCGCACCGTAAAATAGTCCTGTTTCTCCTATTTTATATCTTCTGCTTAGCCTTTAGCTCCAGATACCGGTTAATGGTATTGATAGTAAGGTTTTTTGGCGCACTTAGTATAGATTGGATGCCGTGTTTGGCCAGCTCTTTAACAATAAGCTTTTTATCGTAGGCGAATTTTTCTGCAATGGTTTTGATGTAGATGCCTTCTACATCGCCGGCGGGGTGCTCGCTTAAATGCCGCAATTCAGTATTTTCAAAAAACACAACCAGCAATAAATGGAACTTGGCTATCCGTTTCAAAAACGGCAGCTGCCGGTGCAGGGCGTTCATACTTTCGTAATTGGTGAAAAACACCACCAGGCTGCGTTGCTTTATTACATTGCGTATGGTGCTGTACAGCGCTTCCATATTGGTTTCCAGGTAGCGCGTTTTCTCTTTATACAATACCTCCAGTATCTTGTTCATTTGTGTTGGCCGGCGGTCGGCGGGGATAATGGCGCCAATCTTTTCGGCCACGGTGATCAACCCGGCCTTATCCTCCTTAAGCAGGGCGATGTTTGACAATACCAGGCTCGCGTTAATGGCATAGTCCAGCAGGCTTAACCCATCAAAAGGCATCTTCATGGCGCGCGATTTATCAATAACACAGTACACCTGCTGTGATTTTTCGTCGGTATAAAAGTTGGTCATTAAACTGCCCTGGCGGGCGGTTGCCTTCCAGTTAATGGTGCGGTAATCATCGCCGGGTACATAAGCCTTTACCTGTTCAAATTCCATGCTGTGGCCAAGCCGCCTGATTTTTTTGATGCCTATCTCGTTTAGTCGGTTTGATATGGCCATCAGCTCGTATTTACGCATCTGCAGGAACGATGGGTACACAGGCAGTGTCTCGGCCTGCTCAAAATTAAAACGGCGGCTGATAAGCCCTAATGGCGATTGTGCGAATACCCTTACCATGCCAAACTCGTACTCGCCGCGTTTGGTAGGGCGCAGCAGGTAACTGATGAGTTTATGCTCACCGGGTTTCAGGATAGTTTTAAACCATACATCCCGCTTTTGAAACTGAAAGGGGATCTCGTCAATTATCCCTGCCGATATAGTGAACGGATAGTTGCTTTCTATATATACACCCAGTTCATTATCGTCGCTGTTACTCAAACGCTCGGGTGCGTGCCTTTTGGCGAAAATGGTTTTTGAAGGCCGGTACAGCATCAGCAAATCCACAAAAGTAAGCAATACAAGCGCCCAAAATGCCAGCTCAGGCACTATGCCCAGCCATGGGAAAAAGAACGACAGCAAAAAGAGCACGGCGCAGCCACCCAGCCCGGCAAATAACCTGCCGGTTAAAAATAAATTGATATAAAATAGGCCGAAGAGCTTTTTCACCTGCGTTTATCGTGGTACTTCAATTTTTTGGATAATCTGGCTGATCACTTCATCGGGCGTTACACCTTCCATCTCTTTATCGGGCGTAAGCATAATGCGGTGCCTTAACACAGGTTTAGCTACGCTGATAATATCATCGGGGGTAACAAAATCGCGGCCTTTAATGGCTGCCATTGCCTTGGCGGCGTTAACAATTGCCAGTGATGCCCGGGGCGAACCACCCAAAAACAACGATTTATTGCTGCGGCTTTCGTGGATGATCTGCGCGGTAAAAGCCAGTATTTTGGGTTCTACGTGAAGTTCCCTGACTTGTTTACGCAGCGTTACGATATCAGCACCGGCCAAAACGGCATCAATATGGCTAAGCTGCTCGGTGGTTTTTTGCTGATGCTGTTGGGTAACTATAGCTATCTCTTCTTCCAGCGATGGGTATTTGATCTCTATTTTAAACAGGAAGCGATCCAGTTGTGCTTCGGGCAGGCGGTAGGTGCCTTCCTGCTCAACCGGGTTTTGGGTAGCCAGCACAATAAAAGGCTCGTCCATTTTATAGGTTTGCCCGTCAATAGTTACCTGTCGCTCTTCCATTACCTCAAACAAAGCCGATTGTGTTTTGGCGGGCGCGCGGTTAATCTCATCTATGAGGATAATATTACCAAAAATTGGCCCCTGCTTAAACTCGAACGCGGTACTCTTGGGGTTGAATACCGAGGTGCCCAACACGTCAGACGGCATCAGGTCGGGCGTAAACTGGATGCGTGAATATTTAGCATCAATAGCTTTGGCAACAAGCTTGGCGGTTAGCGTTTTGGCAACACCGGGTACGCCTTCTATCAGGATATGCCCGTCGGCCAGTATACCGGCTATCACCAGCTCAATAACATCCTGCTGGCCCACAATGATCTGGGCGAGGGTTGCTTTTATTTTATCAACAGCCGCGCTTAGTTTACTAAGGTCTGTTCTTTGTTCAAAATTCTCATTTTCCATATGACCCGGATTGGATATAAAATTTTTCTATTAATTGGTTCAATACAATAAGTTCATGATCGCTTATGTGAGATTGGTGCATTAAAAAGTTAATCTGGCTCACCAAATCTTTCGCAAGCGATTCCTCTATCCCCGTTTTATTGATAAAGCTGATCAAAAAGTCGTTGTTATAATTGCCGGTTTTTAAGCCGAACACGTTGCGCAGGTGCTCGCCAAAGTACACTATTTTTTTTGCCGCTATGTTGCTGTTGTCGCGCTGTTCGTAGTACACCTTGCCCACAACGCTTACAAATTCAACGGTGGAGTTTTTTAAAGGTTCCATCACCGGGATAATACGCTGCCTGCGTTTTACCTCGTAAACCACAAAAAGCAGCAGGCTGGCCAGGCTCAGGTAATAAGCCCATTGCAGGCCGGGGTTACTAAAGAAAACCCGCATCGGCGATTGGTCGGCGCTTGCGTCGTGGTTTTGGTACAGGTCCCAATAAATATTTTCGGTTACCGGCAGGTAGGAAAGCACTTTAGCCGGGTACTCATCCCCGCCGGGCTTAAGCAGGCTGTAGTTGGTTAATATCTGCGGGTTTGCAAACAAAAACAGGTTGCCCTTGCCAAATTTAAAGCGCAGGTAATTGCTTTTGCCATATTGATTTTGGCTGATGGAGGTTGCCCTTGCCGTATCAAACTTGCTAAAGTATTGCGCGCTGATATTGTTATCAAATTTATAGTCCGCCGGTTTTTTTAGTTGCGTACTGAGGAAGTTCAGGGTAGGGTTCTTCTTATCATACTCAACGCCGGTTTCTAATTTTAGCGAGTCGCTGATGTAGCCATCAAAGCTAAAGGCCGAAATAAATACCGAGTTGCCGGCACTTATATACTTAACCATTTCTTTAAAATCAATTTTACTGAACGTTGCGTTTTGAGCTATAACAATGTAATTACCACCCGGTAAATTACTGTTAAATACATCATACGGCGATTTGCTGATATACTTTACCCTGCCCCCCGGGAAAATATCCTTAAGCCGGTTATAAAACACATAGGTGCCGTAGGGGATCTTGTCGGTGTATGACAGCGTTGTGGTCCAGTTTACAGGGTTTGGCCTGTTAAATTGGGCTACCAGGTAAATAAGCAGCAATACCGTGCCAACAGAAATGTAGATCTTAAAATCTTTCATGCTGCGCCCCCCTTAAAATTGTTAAACAGCAGGTTTATGTTTTTAAATACATCGCCGTTTATGGCAAAGTCGCCATACCAAACGTATTCAAACTGGTTGGTAAGCTGTTTAAACGCTTCGCGCTGGCTGTTGTCGGTAAGCTCGTTGATGTAGGTGGTATTGGTTTTGTTAAGCTGCCAGTCTATAAGCCCCTTGTCGCTTAATTGTTTCAGGCTTTTCAGGTACAGCATCCTTACGGCCAGCCGGTAGTTGTTTACGGCAACTGCTTTCTCTATCTCGGTATCAAAATCAATTTCGTGTATATTCTCTTCCGATTCTGCATAGGCCAGTTTAGCTACCCTGGGGCTACGCCTAAAGGTGTTCAGCACGTTTATCCCGGCAAGCTTTAGTACCAAAAATATTATTGCGGCAACACCCAGGGCAATAAAAAAGTACTTTAAAAATACAAAGAAGCTACTGGTTACCCTTTTATCCTTAAAATCAAACAAACTCCAGAACCATCTCCAAAAGCGTGTCCATAAGGATGGGCCGCCGTCATAATTTTCGCGATAAACAAACTCAGGGAGTTTTTTATAAGCGTTAATAGCGGTAGTATCAAACTGCCTTGGTGCAAATGTGGCTGTATCAGTAACTAAAACTGCTTTAGGCTTAACGGCTATTTTTGCCACCGGTTTAGGCACAGGCGTTTTGTCCGCATACCCATGGATGCAAAAAAGCATAAAAATAAACAGGCAAACGGTACGCAGCATTTAGTACTCTTCGGTAGGTAAGTTGGTTTGTTCGCCAGGGGTACCAAATTTGTTGATACGATCAAGCAAACTGGTGCCTTCTTTATGCTCGGCAAGGTTAAAATAACATAAGGCGATGCCTATAGTTGGTATAATAAATAAAATCTGTGCAAATGCCTGCAGTATAACACCGAGTAAAATACCACCCATTGAAAGCTGCGGTAATTTTTGCGGCCTTAATAACATACTTGCCACATTAACTGCAGATGCGGGTATGGTGATAACAATCATCATTACATAAACAATTATCCATATTACCAAAACAGCCCCGGCAGTTGCCCACCAGTTTTGCTTTATTAACTGAAAGCTGCGGTTAAAAGCATAGCCAAAAGCAGTGTTCTCCATAACCATTATAGGGAATACTAAACCCAGGATAGGGAATAGGTATATGCCCGGTATTAAACACAGCACAAACCCGGCACCTACCAATATACCTACTACAAAAGTCCCCCCCAATACCCGCAGGTAATAGTATTTAAAATATCCCCATACCTCATCGGTAGTTGGGGCTACATTGCCTTTTTGTTTATAAATGGCCATAAAGCTTAAAACGGTAACGCTGATGGCACACATGGTAAGGAATGAAAGCAGCATGGTAGCGGCGTAGCTTACCCAAAAACCGGACATGGTTGAGCTAAACGTTTGCGGCCCGCCGGCGCTTGCCTCGTTATAAACGTGCATTATTTTGTATTGCTGTAAAAAAGATACGGCTGCAAGCGCTACCAAAAAAAATCCGCAGAAAATAAAAAAGCTTTTCAGTATCTCTTTAAAATTCTGACGTATAAACTGGAAGGTATCGCTAATAATTTCGCCGAAATCCCGCAGTTTAGCTAATTCAATTTTTGGTTCCATATAAGGTTTTTTTATAAATTCTGTTTGGGTAAATAACAACGTACCACACCAGGAATACAAGCGAGCCAATTAAAATAGCGCTGCTTAACCACACGGGCATTTCGGTATGGCGGGTTACAAAGCTTTCAAAAAAGGCGGCAATAATAAATATGGGTACCAGCCCCACGGCTATCTTCATGCCATCGGCAGCGCCTTTTTTTAGCGATACCATGCGTGTAAATGTTTTGGGGAATAAAAGGCTGTTGCCCAGCACAAGGCCCGCAGCGCCTGCTATTACAATGGCCGAGATCTCCAGCGTGCCGTGGATCCAGATCACCAGTACCGATTTCATGCCCAGCCCTTTGCTGAAAAAGTAATACTGGAACGAACCCAGCATTAGCCCGTTGCGCAGCAAAAAATAAACAGAGCCAACCGAAAAGATAATACCGGCAGCAAACGTTACCAGCGATACGTAAATGTTATTAGCGGCAATACCAAAAAACATCAGTACTTCGCCCTGGCTTTTATACACGCCAAATGGGTCGCCTTTGGCAATATTGGCGTTGGTTTGGTCAATGTAGGCGTCGCCCATGATGAGCCGTACAAAATTATCATCGTATTTGGCCGATAGGGCCCCCATTAAACAAAACACAATAAAAAAGATAAAAGAGTACATGATCTGTTTTTGGTATGTTTTGAATAATATTGGTAATTCAAACTGCCAGAAAGAGATAAAGCGGTTGCCTTTTTCACTTTTGTTTTTGTAGATGGATTGATGAAATTTTGATGCCAGCCCGTTTAAGTAAGCGGTTGTTTTTGATTTGGGGTAAAAAGTTTTGGCATACGCCAGATCGTCGGTTATTTGAATAAAATTATCCGCAAGCTCATCAGGGTCGTTCGTGGCAGATTGCTCAAAATATTCCCATTTTTTGGCATTCTGTTTTACAAATAAGGGCTCGCGCATTAATTATTAGTGCTATAAAGTTTGATGCCGTTAAAATAAATACAAATTTTTATAATTCAGCTAAAAGGTATTAATTCAGCCTATATATTTGTTAACATGCAAACAATACGGATAACCACCTCCCAAAACATTGATATTGATTATGAACTGGCGGGTTTAGGCGAGCGTATTGTTGCCAGCCTTATTGATTTTGGTATTTTTATACTGGTAGGTATACTATGTGCAATTGCAGGCATATCCTTACGTGCCGAGGATGTATTTGGTGTGGTTTTTATATTTGTTTATGCCGCGCTGTATGTGTTTTATGACCTCGCGTGTGAGGTTTTCATGAACGGGCAATCGGTAGGGAAAAAAGTAATGAAGATAAAGGTGATGAGTTTAGACGGCTCGCAGCCGCGCCTTGGCCAGTATTTGTTACGGTGGCTTTTCCGGATCATTGATTTTGGGGTTAGCGGTGGCGCCGTGGCCCTGGTTGTTGCCGCCATAAGCGATAAGGTACAACGCATAGGCGATTTGGTTGCAGGTACTATATTGATCAAAACAGAGCTGCGCACAAAAATTGAGCATGTTGCTTTTCGCCCTGCGTTTAGCGATTACGAACCGGTATTTGCCAACGTTACCGAACTAAACGAGCAGGATGTGGAACTGATAAACGAGGTGATAAACAGTTATATTAAAACCGGGAATAATGTGCTTGTGTATAACATGGCTCTGCGCACCAAAGAGCGCCTGGGTATAACACTGCCCGATAATATGAACGATATGCGTTTTCTGCAAACAGTGCTTAAGGATTATGCCTTTAAAGCCACACAAACTGAGGAACTGTAATATTACAGACTTGCGCTGATTTGTAATCAGTGCTTAATAAAGTTGGGCGATTGTATCGCCACTATAGCGTTGCAAACGCCGGACCATATTAAGCACTCGTGATAGACAAGCGCAAGATGAAGAAATTACATGCGCGCCATTTTTAAAGTATAACTAACCGCTATAATTAGCGCTACAGCAATAAACATTGTTTTTTTAACCAGGCCTTTGCGGTTATCCAGTTTAAATATACTATCGGCAAGCCACCATGCCGCCATTAAAAGCAGGGGTATGGCGGGCGGGTATAGTAAAAAACTTTGGTGTACATCGCCATTTAACAAAGCCAGTAATGAACGCTGAAAGCCACAGCCGGGGCAATCTATGCCGGTTATGTATTTAAAAGGGCAGGGCAGTAAATGAGCTTTTAACCAGCTATTCATCCGGTTAAGGTAATTAAACCAGGGTTAATTATTAATATATTACTTCAAAAAATCTCCAATACTATCTGTAATTTTATCCCGATGCAACAACGCGAACAGATTTCTGTATTTGATATGTTTAAGATAGGCATAGGCCCGTCAAGCTCGCATACGCTTGGCCCCTGGCGTGCCGCGCAACAATTTGTTGAATTGCTTAAACAGAAAAATGCACTGCCCCTTGTTGTACAGGTAAAAATACTGCTTTATGGCTCGCTGGCTAAAACAGGCAAAGGCCACGGTACCGATATTGCCATACTGCTTGGCCTGAGCGGAGACGACCCGGTAACCTTTGAGGTTGATAAAATAGACAGCAAGATTGCCGATATTACCAAAAGCCATAAACTGGTTTTAGGCGGTGAAAAAGAGATCAGCTTTTTTACGGATGATGACCTGCTTTTTCTGTTTGCCGAAAGCCTGCCCTATCACCCTAACGCGGTTACGTTCCAGGCGTTTTTAAGTAATGAAACGGCCGTATCGGCCACGTTCTATTCAATAGGCGGTGGTTTTGTGGTGAAAGAAGGCGCGCAAAGCCAGCAAAAGAACGAGGTTGACCTGCCATTCCCGATTGATACCGCAGGCGACCTGCTGCACTGGTGCATCAAAACCGGGCTCAAGGTATCTGAAGTGGTGATGGAGAATGAGCTTGCCTGGCGCAGCGAACAGGAAACCCGGAACGATGTACTCAATATTTTTAAAGTGATGCGCGAGTGCATGTACCGCGGCTGCCACACCGCAGGCAACCTGCCCGGCGGCTTGAATGTTGCCCGCCGCGCATCAGCATTAAATAAACGACTTTTAAAGGGCCAAACCTACACCAACTACACCGAATGGGTAAAGGCCATGCGCCAAACCGGCAATGGTTTCCAGAATATTTTAGACTGGGTGAGCTGTTTCGCGCTGGCGGTGAATGAGGAGAACGCCTCTTTTGGCCGTGTGGTTACCGCACCAACCAATGGTGCTGCCGGTGTTATACCCGCGGTGCTGCAATATTATATATCATTTTGCGATGGGCTGGACGACCAGAAGATAACCCAATTTTTGTTCACCGCATCCGAAGTGGGCAGCATTTTCAAAAAGGGCGCTACCATATCTGCCGCGATGGGCGGTTGCCAGGCCGAGATCGGCGTATCATCAGCCATGGCAGCAGCAGCCCTCACTGAGTGTTTGGGCGGCAGCCAGCGCCAGGTATTAATGGCCGCCGAGATTGCAATGGAACACCACCTTGGCCTCACCTGCGACCCTATTGGCGGCCTGGTACAGGTGCCTTGCATTGAGCGTAACACTATGGGCGCTATCAAAGCCATCACCGCAAGCCAGCTGGCCCTGCAAAGTAACCCCGATAAAGCCAAAGTAAGCCTTGATGCCGTTGTGCGCACCATGTGGCAAACCGCGCAGGATATGAACTCCAAATACAAGGAAACATCTGATGGGGGCCTGGCTATTAATATCCCGATAAGCTTGCCGGAGTGTTAAGCATAGGGTTAAAGCACGGAGATATTTCAGGTTAAAACACTGTATTTACTTGTACCAATACTTCATAACTTTATGAAAAGATAAAGTTATGAAAGCATTTATCATCTGCGTTATTTGCGCATTAGGCATTTCTGGCAACCGCACAGGCGATGGAAAACCGCCATATAAGTTTAAAACAGCAGCCAGTAGTTTAAATTGCGGGCCATATAATAACTACGGGATACAACGTTGTGTAGCGGGCATAAACTCAAGCATCCTCGATGTAAGGGGGCTGGATACACAAAATGCAGACGAATGGTGCTGGGCGGCAAGCATACAGGCTATATTTAATTATTATGGCCATAATATTTCGCAGGCCAGAATTGTACAGGAAACCTTTGGGCAAGTTGTAAATATGCCTGCGCAGCCAGGTACAATTTTAAGCGCATTAAACAGGTATTGGGTAGATGATAGCGGGGTGCAATTTATGGTTCAGGCCAATAGCTTCTCGGCATCACCTGTAACTGCCGCGCAGGATCTGGCTTCTGATAACCCGTTAATAATAGGTACCATGGGGCATGCTATGGTGTTAACGGCATTAGAGTACGACCATAATGCCTACGGACAGGGGAACGTAATTGCCGCCGTGGTAAGAGACCCCTGGCCCGCTAACGCCAGGAGAAGGGTACTGTCTCCCCAGGAATGGTTAAACATGATGTTTCTGGCAAGAATAAGGGTTTATTAATATAAGATGGTATTTTATTAAGCAAATGATTTTCCGCAGCAGGAGCTTCTGAAAGCAGCCCTGCGCCACATGCAAAGCATTGTGGCCCGCAATGCGAAGCCTGCGACGACAAAAAAGGCTGAAACTTATGAACTTACAAAATACATTGATGTTTTCTTTTTTTTAAGAACCGATAAGCTAAAATGGATTGCAGATTAGGATTATTTACATTTACACTGTAAATTAACACTATAATTAATATTCATTTGGCCATGTTAATTTATGAAGATGACCTTTTAAATGTAGAATACAGCGATCAACAAGGCCTGTTATCTGCTAAATGGTTAAAGTGTGAATCTGCTGAAGAATTTATTGCAGGTATTACAGCATACAAAGAATGGTTTGAGAAGATACTTCCTACTAACATTTTGTGGGATACTACCAATTTCCAGTATGTTATTTCTGGTAGTTTACAAGAATGGATTAAAGAGTTTCTGGATAAGCCGGCGGTTGCGAAAAAAATAGATTTTAAGGTTGCCCATATTGTAAGCAAGGATATTTTGGCACAACTATCTGTAATGGATATATATGAAGATGGGCAGGCGGGCTTTATGCCCCGGTTTTTTTCACATCGGGCTTTAGCCACCGATTGGATTGACAAAAACAACCTTGTAATGGCAAATAATGAAAATCAGTTAGATTGGAAAGTTGAAAGTTTTCCATCAACCGGAAAAGCCAAAATTACTTTAGAATTTGATATCGATCAACTACCGGATTATCTTTACGAATTTAGAAGGCTGCTTAGTAACAGGCAGTTTATTTTAACCAATTATTTTCGCTACCAAAGCCTCTCATTACGCGAAAAGGAAATACTTAAACTTATTACCCGCAATTTCAGCAATAAACAGATTGCCGAAAACTTGTTTATTTCTTTCGAAACTGTACGGACCCACCGGAAAAACATTATTCGAAAACTTCAATGTAAGACCCATACATCGCTCATGATGTACAGGCTTTTCATATAAACAACCTCGTGGCGGGTTTTCACTACCCGGCTTTAACTGCACGTATATCCGGGTAAAATCCCCCCTATGGGGTATTGATAAAGTTTTAATATTTAAGGAATTTAGGCAGAGCCAATTACCAGGCAGCTGCTATTTTGAAAGGATTGGCAGTTGCAATTAAATAATGAAAAATAGCCCTATGGCATCACAATAAGAATAAAGATTGTAAAAAGTATGAAAACGGTCTTTCTGCTCCTATTAGTAAACCTATCTGCGCTAAGCTTATTTGCCCAGGTGAATAATAATTGCGCGCCACAAAAGGAAACAATGGACTGGATCGCTTCAAAGATGAAGGAGCACTTGCAATCCCCACGAATATTCGTATCATATGAAAACGGTGCATTCAAATATAAAGTCCCGATAAAACTCGATGACGGGACAGACGGCTACAGTATCAATACCATCAATTTATATAAAATTACGTCTTTCAGAGACGGAGCTTATAATTTTGTATACGCCATAAAAGGGAACAGCCTGCTATATAAGGTAAAATATAATAGCAGGGGAGGAATGATAAGTACATACACTGATGTTGAGGTAATAGTGTCTGAGCAATTGGGCTATACGTACCCGATCAGTTTTAGCGAAGAAGCAAACCTGGGCCCCAGGATGGTAAAAGCCTGCACATGTTTGGTTGCTTATAATACCACCTCAAAAAATGAAGCTTACTGACCCGATATGATCTTATAAATAGAGAATAAATTACAATTAGATAATTATGAAAAATAAAATTTTACTCTCATCGCTATTAATGTTTATTGCTTGTGTAGCTTTTGCACAACAAAGAAGGGCCCAATCTATTGAGAAGGGGGAAAATTCACGTGCTTTTTGGGTGGAAGCCAGAATGACGCAAACGTGTGGAAGTTATAGTGATTTTAGTTATTCAGTTACGAATAATACGCAAAACATGGTTGATATAAAGTTTTTTGTGGAAGGGAAGGATGGGAAATGGCGAAGTTTAGGCTATGTAAATAATTTGGGAGCCGGCGTAAAAGTAAATCCAACAAACTTTTTGAGTTGTGCCAATACGGGTAATTGGGTTATTTATTACAGAACCGTGGGCACAAGGGATGAATTCCCCCTACCAGATGAAGTACAACAAAAATATGGGCGTTAATATTAACCCGATAAGCATGAAAAAATCTATTCTATTTGTTTTTTTTATTTTGTCACTCTCTATTACTTCTTTAGCACAAACAAAGCCAACAAAGCAGGAAACCATTGATTGGATAACGGCACAGTTAAGAAATAATAAAGGAGTAACCGAAGCTGCTAGTAAAGCGGAATGGAAGTATATAGTGATTGATAATAATATTAAAAGCTCAATGGAAACCGCTCGTGGCCTTATCTTAACCATCGTGTTTTCTTTTGATGATATTTGTTCTGTAACAAAGTATAAAGATTATAAGGGATCAGAAAGTTTAGAGATTAAATTCAAAAATGAACTAAACGTGGACGATGTAAGCGACAATTCCGTTTCGAAATCTGAGGATTGGTCTATTGTACTTGATTGGAGCAAAACAGACAATTTATACGAAAGATTGTTTAAGGCATTTAGCACTTTAGCTACGTATAATTGCCCACCTGCAAAAAATACTTTTTAATAATGAGATGGCGAAGTTTAGGGGATTATTTATTACAGAACTGTGGGCATAAGGGATGAATCCGCCCTGCCAGATGAAGTGCAACAAAAATATGAACGTTAATAAATTATTAAAATGAAAAAAGTATTTCTGCTCTTTTTGCTTTTCGTGTCTTTCAATTCATTTTCACAAACAAAAGTTTCTAAATCAGCCCTCATATCCCTTTTAACAGAGGCAATAAATAAGTATTCAGAAAACTATGAATACGCTTATGAAAAACTTGGATCTATAAAAGCAAATATGAGTGCTGATGAAGATGGTATTAGTTATTATGTAGAAGGAAAAAATATAGCAGGGCATGACTATCAATATGCCGGGACTATTAAATGGGATCAGGTATGCGCGGCTTCAAGGACGTGGTATCCGGGTGAAAGTCGATCAACAGCAAACCGGATAAAAATTAAATTAAAGAGTCCATTTAAAGCTACACTTTTTGATGCGGAGCAAACCGACCTGGAGATTTCTGATATCTATATGAAGATAAAGGATCTTGGCGGCAGTAATTCAGAAACCATGTGCATTGCGCTTGCCGAAGCCTGTAATCAGTTGGGGAAATATAATTATTGTAATACCGATCGTTGATCCATCGTAAATGAAAACCTAATTTGGTTAATTACAATACCAGGCGGCTTATATGTAGCCTTGATGGGGCTGAGTATTATTTAAGTAGCAGCGTTAAAAACTGCTGCAAAACCAGCGCGTGGTTGTGCTCCTGGTCATGTGCGGCATAGAGCAGGGTGATTTGTTTGTTTTTTTGTATAAGCCTTAACAAGTTGTCTACCGAAGCATTTTTGGTAAGCTCTAAAGTATACTTCAGTTGAAACTGGTTCCATTTTTCAGGGTCATGATCAAACCATTTGCGTAATTCGTTTGATGGTGCAATAGGCTTTATCCATTCATCATAAGGTAAAGGGTCTTTCTTGATACCCCGTGGCCAAAAACGATCAACCAGTATACGGAAGCCGTCTGTTTCATCGGCAGGTTCGTAGATTCGTTTAATGTTTATTTTAGCCATTCCGCCGGTTTAATAAATACTGTAAAGATAATAATCTTCCCCCGGGAAGGTGATATAAGGCAACTCCGGGCCTAACATGCTTACTCACCGCCTGCCATTTGAACAGGATCTCTCACTATCGTTTCGAGATGACAGGGTGGGTAAAAACCCCCGTTGCCATTTCGAGGGAAGCGCAGCGACGAGAAATCTTGTTCATGATACAAAGTGTACAACATGCTTACTAGCCGCCTGTCATATGAACAAGATTGCTCACTATCGTTTCGAAATGACACATGGTTTTTATTGTCATGGTGAGCTTGTCGAACCATTAGCAAGTCGTTCAGGTCTTCGACAAGCTCAGATTGACAACCTTTCGTCCTCGCAGTAGGGCTGAAAGAGGCCATGCGGCGACAGAATTGCTTGTTCCATTTTGCGAAAAAAACGAGACAAAATGGAACAAGCGTTAAAATTATAAATATTTATAAATCAGATATTTAACAATTAGACATTCACTTTCGTTTACGGTTATTTTATACACTGAAAAGGGCGTTTTAAAGTCGAAAAAAAGCGAATTAAAGTCGAAAAAAGTCAAATTTTTCCGCTGATCGGCATGCCCTGTTTTTGTTCCATTTTACAAAAAGTGGAACAAAAATCAAAAAATAATAACCAGCTGAAAATAAGTCGTTTAAATTAAAAATGGTCAAGTAAAACTTTAGATAGATGCAGAAAATTAAAAAATTAATTAATTGATTATCAACATGTTCTGTTTGTTCCGCTTGTTCCATTTTAAAGTGGAACAAACAAGATCTATCAGGTAGCTATTAATAATTCACCTGGGCATCTATAACCGGCAGTAACTGGTTTACCCACATGCTGTACATATTGCCTGAGGGGTGCAGGCCATCGTTGGCTATAAGGCCGGGGTCATAACTTGCGCGGCGCGATGCAGGGGTAATGTCTATATAAGTTACGCCCAGTTTTTCGGTTTCCTGTTTATTAATGGCGTTAAACTGGTCTATCTGTGCGCCTATTTCTAATGCGTTGTATCCGCCATTTTTAGCGAATGGTGTAACACCCCAATCGGGTATAGATAGTACAAACACATGCTGCTTATTATTGCCGGCGTAGCTTATGGCGGTGTTCAGCAGCTCGATAAATTCGGTGCGGTAATCGTCCTTACTATAGCCCCTGAACTGGTTATTTACGCCTATTAGCAGGGTTACAATATTGTATTGATGACTTTTTAAATCGCGGGCAACTATGGCTTTTTTAAGGTCGCCGGTGGTCCATCCGGTAACGGCAATAATATCGGGTTTTTCAACAAAGTGGTTGGTGGAGTTAAGCCGCAGTGCCAACTGATACGGGAACGATTGTGCCTGCGGTACGGCCTCGCCAATAGTGTACGAGTCGCCCAGGGCCAAGTAAGTTAATGAATCGGGGATGTGCATATTGTTATAAGTGGTTTTGATTACCTGCTGCGGCTCTGACGCCTTTGTGCATGCAGCCAGTGTACCAATCAAAAATAGTATCGCAAATGTCCTCATGCTATCATCTCCATACCAAAAAGTACGGAAATATGATGCTTAAGGATTTCTTTAACTTCGTTTATATCAATTTTGCGGCCCAGTTCAAGTTCTATGGAGGTTACTGCTTTGTCGTCAATACCGCAGGGAACAATATTCTTAAAATAATCCAGATCGGTATTTACGTTGAAGGCCAGGCCGTGCATAGTAACCCAGCGGCTGCAGCGTACGCCCAGGGCGCATATCTTACGGGCGCGTTCGTTATCGGCATCAAACCAAACGCCGGTATAGCCCGGGTAACGGCCGGCAGTTAAACCGTAATTGGCAAGGGTGAGTATAACAGCCTCTTCCAGTGTGCGCAGGTATAAGTGTATATCGGTAAAAAAATTATCAAGGTCTAATATCGGGTAACTCACTATTTGGCCGGGGCCATGGTAGGTAATATCACCGCCGCGGTTTATGGGGTAGTAAACGGCGTTCTTCTCTTTCAGGCCTTGTTCGTCCAGTAACAAATGTTCGGCTTTGCCGCTTTTACCCAGGGTGTAAACATGCGGGTGTTCGCAAAAAACAAGGTAATTGGGTGTGGCAATTTCCGCTTCGGGTTCGGCATCACCGGCGGCAACGGCCAGCGAGCGGTTACGCATCTCGGTTTTTAGCTTAACAGTTTCGGCAAACAGGGCTTCCTGACGGTCCCAGGCCATCTGGTAATCCGTTAATCCCCAATCCTGAAATATTACCTTTTTATTCTTCATGTATTATCCCTTCACATATCCTATCATGTAATCTTCGTACTGTAAGTAGCCCACCTCGTAATTAATATTTACCTCGCCTTTGTGCAGTTTGGCTTCCAGTACATCATGGTGCTGAAATGTAAACGGGTGCAAGGTTATATTATCGGCAAAACTAACTTCTTTTTGGCCGTAGCATTTATAAACAGCCTCTTTGGCGCACCAGCAAACATACAGGTGCTCAATTTTGCGTTTCTCGTCAATAAAAGCCAATTCTTCGGGCCGCAAAAATTTAGATGCGATGCGCTCAACCTTTTCTTTCACCTGCTCAATATCAATACCAACCGGGCTTGTTTTACTGATCATTACAGCAGCATAATCAAACGAGTGGCTAAGTGATATATGGTATGGCAGGCTCACCAGGTAAGGTTTGCCGTGGGCATCAACCTTGGCGTCGATATAATCATCGGTACCCAGCATTTTACGCAATAATACGCGCGTACCCAGCCAATGTAAATAGCGCTTGCTTTTGCTCAGTTTTTTGGTGTAGGCTTTTTCGGTTTCGTCAAGCTGAAGCTGTTTGTACAGTTCGTCGGCGGTTTCTTCAATCCTCCACAGCGCAAACTCTGTATCATCATCAATCTGTTGTCGGTACGCTATTGCCATGAGATGTAAAATTGCAAAAAAGGTAGCCAATATGTATCAGCTAAATATAATAATTAACCAATTTTTTAGAGGTTGTAACTAATGGATGCAAACGTACGTCATACCCATACTAAACGTTTTGTTATTGTAATTAACAAAAAATGAAGAAGATATATATAGCCGCCGCAGTTTTAATAGCCGTTGCCATAGCCGAAGGCTGCATGAAGCTACACCAGGCGAATAAACATATGGCAAAAACCGTAAAAAATATTTAACACGGATAGGATAAGTGTAAGTGAATATTGCCAATAGGGTGATATAATTTAGCCGCATTGTACAAATTGTACATGCGGCTTTGTTATTTTATTGCTATTGAAAGTTAGGCCAATTAATCATAATTTAGGGCAGCAATTTACTTATGATTTTATCAGACAAGCGCATCCTCGAAGAGATTGAAAAAGGAACTATTATCATTGAACCGTTTAAGCCCGAATGCCTGGGCACAAACTCGTACGATGTGCATTTAGGCAAGCACCTTGCCACATATAAGGACAGGGTTTTGGATGCCAAGCTGCATAACGAGATCATAGGGTTTGAGATACCGAAAGAGGGCTTTGTACTGCAACCGGGTACATTATACCTGGGCGTAACGGTAGAGTATACCGAAACCCATAAGCATGTTCCTTTTTTGGAGGGAAAATCCAGCACCGGTCGGCTGGGTATTGATATACATGCCACCGCAGGTAAAGGCGATGTAGGTTTTTGCAACACCTGGACACTGGAAATATCATGCGCGCAGCCGGTAAAGATATACGCAGGCATGCCTATTGGCCAGTTGATTTATTTTGTTGTGGAGGGCGATATAGAAACCATGTACAACACCAAAAGCAACGCTAAATACAATAACCCTACAACACGCCCCGTTGAGAGCATGATGTGGAAGAATAAGTTTTAATGCCGCGGGGTTAGCACAATTGCCCCGCAGCTTTGTTGTAATTTCATCTATCTCTGTAAGTTATGGCATACAAACGTTTTATAGCGGGGCTGTTATTAGCCATTGGGGTTATTGGGATCTACAGTTTCGATGCCGACGATATTATTATCCGCTTACAGCGCCAGCTTGATAAATGGACTGATAGCCATCCGATAGAAAAGGTACATCTTCATCTTGATAAACCATACTATACCTCCGGCGATGATATCTGGTTCAAAGCCTACGTAATTACCGGCCCCCTGCACCGTCTGCAGCCCGATAGCGGTATTTTAAATGTAGAGCTGATAGATGCGCAGGATTCTATCAAACAAAGCTTAAAACTACAACTGCATAATGGCCTTGCCTACGGAGATTTTGCCCTGCCCGATACCTTGCATGAGGGGAACTACCGCATAAGGGCATATACCCAATATATGCTTAATGCAGGCAGCGATTATATTTTTGACAGGGCTATCAGCATTGGCAACGTTATCACCAACAAAGTTTTTACAAAAACAACATTTAATACCACCACGCAAAACGGCCGCAACGTTGTAACAGCCGATATCAATTATACCGATGCCAATGGCATAGTATACGCTGGCAATGCGGTAAGCTATGCGGTTATGCTGAATAATAAGGTGTTGGCAAAGGGTAAAGGCATTACCGATGCCAACGGTGACATGCATATTAGCCTACCCGCCGATAACACCGATTTACTAAAACAAGGCCGGATAGTTACCGGGATAAGTGGGGTAGGCGATGGCACGGTGCATAAAAGCATCCCAGTGCATACTATGGCAGGTTATGCCGATGTACAGTTTTTTGCAGAGGGTGGTAATATGGTGAATGGTGTACCTGCTAAAATAGCTTTTAAGGCAATAGGTACCGATGGCCTGGGCATAACTATTAAGGGAACGGTAACTAATAGCAAAGGCGAAGAAATGACGCAGATCAATACCGCGCATTTAGGCATGGGGATGTTCATTTTTACGCCACACAGTGGCGACAGCTATAAGGCAAATATTGTTTACCCCGATGGTACAAAAGCGTCGGTAGCGCTGCCAAAAGCTACCGATAACGGTTACGTGCTAAAAGTTATAGAACAGGGTGCAAACGATCTGCGGATAGCTATAGCCGCGGCAAAGGGTACAACGGGGCAGTTTGTGGTGGTTGGGCAAAGCGCAGGTAAAGTTTACTACTCTGCCAGGAGTACAGCGGGGGGCGATGCCTTTTCTACCATAGTGCCCAAAAGCAAGTTCCCTTCGGGGATTGTGCAGTTTACCTTGTTCTCTGAATCGGGCGAACCATTGAACGAGCGCCTGGTGTTTATCCAAAACCCAACAGATAAATTAAACCTGTCGGTAACTGCAGGTAATCAAAGCTATCAGCCACGGCAAAAGGTAAACCTAAATATTGATGCAAAAGATAACGACGGTAAGCCTGTGGTGGGCAGTTTCTCCATATCGGTAACCGATGAAGCAAACGTGCCTGTTGATGAGGATAAAGAGAATAATATTTTTGCCAGCCTGTTGCTTACATCAGATTTGAAAGGATATGTAGAGCAGCCATCCTATTATTTTAATAGTAATAATGAGAAAACACGTGCCGATCTGGACGTACTGATGCTTACGCAAGGTTACCACAGGTTTGAATGGAAGCGCGTTTTGAACGACACCCCTTCACCCAACCAATACGAGGTGCAAAAAACCTTTACTATATCCGGCAGGGTAACCACACCGTCGGGGGCGCCGGTAGCCAACGGAAAGGTTGAACTGATAAACTTTGGCGATGGCGTGCTTCAGGTTGATACCCTTACCGACCAAAACGGCCGCTTCGCATTTACAGATATTATATATGCTGATAGCCTGAAGTTTTTGATCCAGGCGCGTAATGCAAAAAATAAGAGAGATGTGGTGATAAAGATGGATACGGTGGCATCACCCTCTGCTGCTAATTATAAAAACTACGCGGACTTTAATGTAAGCACGGGTAATAGTATTTCTGTTTACGCGCAAAACAGCAAGTTGCTATATTTTGAACAAATTAAGGCTGGCCTGGGCAACCACGTTATCAGCCTTAAAGAGGTACTGATAAGGGAGAAACGCATCGCGCTAAAGCATTCAGCAAATTTGAATGGCCCGGGCAATGCCGACCAGGTTTTGCTGAGTAAAGACCTGGTTAATTATGGCTGTGTGCGCCTTGCCGACTGCCTGCAGGGCCGCTTGCTTGGTGTATTGTTTAACAATGGTGTGCCAGTAACAACCCGCGGTGGTGGCCGTATGCTTATTGTTATTGACGGCATGAACTCTGATGCCATGTTTATGAACACGTTAAACGTAAATGACATACAATCGATAGAGGTATTGCGCAACATTAGCGCAGCAGGGATATATGGTGGCCGGGGCAGTAATGGGGTATTGATAATTACCACCAAACGCGGCGATGAGCCAATCTATTATCCGCAACAGTTTAGCAAGGGTATAATACCATATCAGCCAAAAGGCATTTATAAATCGCGCGCATTTTATTCGCCAAAATACGATGCTAAAACCAACCGGAAAATAGCTGATCTGCGTACCACCGTATATTGGAAACCCGATGTTGTAACCCCCGGCGGTAAAGCCAATGTTGAATATTTTAATGCGGGCAGCGCCGGTACTTACCGGGTGGTAGTTGAAGGAGTTGATAGTGAAGGTAACATTGGCCGACAGGTGTTTAGATATAAAGTGCTAAATTAGTAGTATATCTAAACCGTATTATATGACCTTTAAACGTAGCATACTGGCATTACTCTTACTTGCGGGCACTATTGGGTTTTACAGTTTTAGCACCAATGATGATATTGTAACCAAATTAAGCACACAACTTGATAAATGGACTGATAACCATCCGATAGAAAAAGTACACCTTCATTTTGATAAACCATACTATACCGCTGGTGATGATATCTGGTTTAAAGCATATGTAATTACCGGCCCGCTGCATCGCCTGCAGCCTGATAGCGGTATTTTAAATGTAGAGCTGGTAGATGCGCAGGATTCCATCAAGCAAAGCTTAAAACTACAACTGCATTACGGGCTTGCCTACGGCGATTTTGCCCTGCCCGATACCTTGCATGAGGGAAACTATCGCATAAGGGCATATACCCAATATATGCTTAACGCGGGCAGCGATTATATATTTGACCAAACTATTAGTATAGGTAACGTTATAACCAACAAAGTATTTACAAAAACCACATTTAATACCTTCACACAAAACGGCCTCAGCGCCGTAACAGCCGATATTAGCTACACCGATGCCAATGGCACGCCTTATAGTGATAAGGCGATGAGCTATACGGTTATGCTAAGTAATAAGGTACTGGCAAAAGGTAAAGGCGTTACCGGTGCCAACGGTGGCATCCGAATTACCTTGCCGCCCGAGAATGAAGCTTTACTGAAAAACGGCCGCATAATTACCGGCTTGGCGGGCCTGCCGGACGGGACTGTATATAAAAGTATCCCTATACGTACTATGGCAGGCTACGCCGCTGTTCAATTTTTCCCTGAAGGGGGAGAGATGGTGAACGGATTACCGGCCAAAGTTGCTTTCAAAGCTATAGGTACCGATGGATTGGGAATAGAGGTTAAAGGCTCAATAAGCAATGGTAAAGGCGAAGAAGTTGCACTGGTTAATACTTCGCATTTAGGCATGGGCACCTTCATCTTTACACCCCAAAGCGGCGATACTTATATAGCAAATATCACCTACCCTGACGGGACAAAGAAAGTGGTGCCATTACCCAAGGCAACCGATAATGGTTATGCCCTAAGCATTATTGAATCGGGGGCGGATAAATTGCGTATTGGTATATCTGCAAAAGGTACTACAGGCCGGTTTGTTTTAGTCGGCCAAAGTGGCGGTAAGGTATATTATTCGGCTAAAAGTTCGGCCGGTAATGATGCGTTTTCGGTTATTGTACCCAAAAACAAATTCCCTTCGGGGATAGCGCAGTTTACACTGTTCTCAGAATCAGGCGAACCGTTGAACGAACGCCTGGTATTTATCCAGAATCCTATAGATAAATTAAACCTGGCAGTAACTACCGCGCAGCAAAGTTATTCGGTACGGCAAAAAGTAACCCTTAATATCGCTGCTAATAATAATGAAGGTAAACCTGCCATTAGTAGCTTGTCTGTATCGGTTACCGACGAAAGCAAGGTACCCGTAAATGAAAATACGGAAAATAATATTTTTGCCAGTCTGCTGCTTACGTCAGATCTGAAAGGTTATATAGAACAGCCATCTTATTACTTTAATAACAATAATGAGAAAACCCGTGCCGATCTTGACGCGCTGATGCTAACACAGGGTTACCGCAGGTTTGAGTGGAAAAGCGTATTAAACGGGTCGCCAATAACAAACCATTATCCGGCTGAAAAAACATTCACTATTTCCGGCAGGATAACCACGTCGTCGGGCGTGCCGGTTACTAAAGGAAAGGTTGAACTGGTGTATTTTGGTAACGGCATATTTAATATAGATACCCTTACCGATCAAAACGGCCGCTTTGCGTTTACTGATATGATTTACGCTGACAGCCTCAAATTTTTAATGAGAGCGCGCAATGCTAAAAATAAAAGTGACGTGGTAATAAAAATGGATACTGTGCCATCTTCCCCGGCATTAAGTTATAACAACGCCGCCGCTATTTCAATGAATAATACGGTTTCCGTATATGCACAAGCAGCTAAGCAATTGTATTATGAGCAAATAAAAGCCGGCCAGGGGAACCGGGCCATACAACTGAAGGAGGTTGTAATAAAGGACAAACGTTTAGAAGCCCTAAAACATTCTGATAATTTACATGGCCCCGGCGTTGCCGACCAGGTTTTACTGACAAAAGATTTGGTAGATCTAAGCTGTAGTTCATTGGCTGATTGCTTACGAGGAAGATTGTACGGGGTGGCTTTTAACGCTGATGGTACGCCGGTTTCAACACGTAGTAACGGGAATATGCTGATCGTTATTGATGGGTTTCCGTCCTCGGCTGAGGTTATGAGTAACCTAACTATGGGTCAGATACAATCAATAGAAGTATTGCGTAGCTTAAGCAAAGCAAGTATATATGGTGGTTATAATAGAGGAGGCACTGGAGGTGGCATTGGCAGTGCCGTTAATGGCGTATTGGTTATTACAACCAAACGTGGCGATGAAAGGATTGACCAACCTCAATGGGTTAGCAAAGGTATACTAACATTCAGGCCAAAGGGTATATATAAATCACGAACATTTTACTCGCCTAAGTACGATGCCACCACAATCCAAAATATTGCTGACTTGCGCAGCACCGTATACTGGAAACCCGATCTTGTAACCCCCGGCGGTAAAGCCACAGTTGAGTATTTCAATGCAGGCAACGCAGGTACATACCGGGTAGTAGTTGAAGGGATTGACAGTGAAGGAAATATAGGCCGCCAGGTTTTTAGGTATAAAGTAGAATAAAAATTAAAAGTCAAAAATTCCCATGGCGAATTTTTGACTTTTAGTAATCGTGGGTTTTGACTTTTGAGGTTTATTTTTGACTTAAGGAAAATTTCTCCCAAAAATCAATCGACTTAAATATTTCGCTTCTATCTGTGCCGCTGCTATTGCCGCCATGGCCCATACCGCCGCCGCCACCACGGCCGCCTCTTCCTCCACCACCCATACCACCGCGGCCTCCTCCACCACCCATACCACCGCGGCCTCCACCGCCACCCATGCCACCACGGCCACCACCCATGCCGCCGCGGCCACCACCGCCCTGGGCATCGCCGCTTTGGGCAATATGCTCGGGCTTTTGCAGACCATTTATTTTAAAGTTGAACGCCCATTCGTTTTTTGTAATATTATCAGCATGAAAAAACTTTAAGGGGATAGCCGCTTCATAAACCAGATTTCCATCGGTGTCATAATCAATAGCCGCTTTAATACCATAGGTGTTTGATGTAGTGATCATCTCATTCTCAATATCTTTAAAGCCCGTCATCTTTATGCTTCTCAGGGTGGTTATGCGCTCGCGTGTAAGCTCTTCGCGTTCCTCTTTGGTTATCTCTCCACCATCATCCTTAAAGCCGGTAAAAGCAGGTGCAGGTGTGCCCGGGTAACGCAGCGGGAATGTCATGCTAAAGGTTTCCTTTTTTTTGCCATGCGTATCAATACTAATAGTGATACCGGCATTTAATACACGCGCCTGTTCCAGTCGGTCATTAATACGAGTGGCTATATACAGGTTTTCTTTATCATTAGCCAAAGTGTATTTAATGTTTTTCTCATCGTTATGGTAGCGAAGGCTATCGCCCCAGTCGGTAAGGTTACCATCAATAACAAGGTTTGCAGGCGGTGGTAACAGGCTTTGATTTTGTTTGGATTGGGCATTAACAGTGGCCGATAGAGCCAGGGTAATAGCGGGGAGCAGCAGTATGCTACGTTTCATTTTTTTGTGATTTTATTAAGGGTAAGTGTATTGCGTGTAAATTTTATAGCATGATAAACACCATTTTAACATATTTATTGCTGTTTTTAAGTAAATTTGCTGATACATATGCCAACAGAAGTACAGGAAGAAACACTAACACTTGAAGAAATACTGGCCGGGCTTAAAGAGATGCATCGCCTTATTTTATGGAACGATGACCATAATACTTTTGAGCATGTTATCCATTGCATGATAAAGTACTTGGATTACACCGAGGCTCAGGCCGAAAAAATTGCCTGGAAGGTGCATAACGAGGGTAAGTGCCCGGTATTGGAGGGCTCTTTTACAGAAATGGAAGTTTACCGGAAAATATTACAGCAGGAAGGCCTAACCGTTAGTGTCGAGTAATACATTTCATGAAAAATCAAAAAAACTTAACCATATTTTTGGCAGTGGGTATTGCAATTGGCGTAGCCACACACAATATTGCCATAGGTTTAGCAATCGGTATTGCCATTGGTGTTGCGCTTGACGCACGAGCTGCAAAAAAGAACCTGGAAAACCCGGACGAAAACAATAATCAAGATTTTAACAAACCAGAGTAGTCCTGGTTATAAGGCATAAAAAAGCCCTCCCAACAATCGTTGGGAGGGCTTTTTACTTTTTGGTCTATTTTTTTAAACCTATCTCGCGTAAGCGTTCATCCAGGTACTCACCGGCGGTAATATCTGAATAAAGTTTAGGGTGTTGCTCATCAATGGTTGATGGCAGGCTGGTAAGGTCCATAGTTGTTTTTGGGTGTAAAAAGAATGGTACCGAAAAACGTGAATTTTTCATCTGTTCACGTGGCGGGTTAACCACCCTGTGCGTGGTAGATTTTAGCTTGTTATTTGTTAAGCGCTGCAGCATATCGCCTACGTTAACTACCAGGTCTTCGCCAAAGGCTGTAACCGGGAACCAGGTGTTATCGCGGGTAAGCAGTTCCAGTCCGTCAGCACTTGCACCTATAAGCAGGGTTATCAGGTTAATATCTTCGTGTGCCCCGGCGCGTACAGCATCATCCGGTAATGCATCCGGGTTTTCTATAGGGAAGTAATGCAGGGTGCGCAGTATTGAATTACCGTTATGTACCTTGTCGTCAAAATAATTTTCGGCTAAACCTAAATAAACGGCTATAGCACGTAATAAATGTGTGCCTGCGGCCTCCAGTTTTTTATACACCTCTAATGTAGTGGTGTTAAACTCGGGTTGTTCTTCAACTACAATATTATCCGGATAGGTTTCTTTTATTGGGTCGCCATCGGTTACGGTTTGACCTATCTGCCAAAACTCTTTCAGGTCTGGAACTTTAAAGCCTTTGGCTGTTTCCTTGTTTTTACCAGTATAGCCACGCTGGCCTGCCAGCCCGGGTATCTCATATTTATCCTTTACTTCCTCGGGTAAAGCAAAAAGCGCTTTTACCTGGTTGTAAAGCCTATCCATCAGGTCTTTACTAAGGCCATGGTTGGTTATGGTTACAAAACCTGTTTCGTTAAAAGCCTTGCCAATGCTGTCAGAAAAAGCTTTACGCTCTTCGGCTGTACCATTTATATATGTATTAAGATCAAGGCGAGGGATGTTTACTGTACTCATAGTTGGAATATTAAAAGCCAAAATTATCTAAAAATTGCGTAGATACATTGTTGTATCAATAAATATATGTTATACTGTAATTGTTTTATAACAATGGGCATAAAACAATTATAGCGTTAAACGTTTGTGAGTAAAGGAAGTCCATATATTATACAAACAACCAAACCAATTATACTAAGCATCATGAAAAATCTGAAAAAAATATGGGGAATAGCCTTGGTTGCTTTTCTGCTGATTGTATCGGCACCTCATAAAACTATGGCCCAGGAGGGCGAATATATATCCGACCAGGAGTTTTACGATGAATTGCAGCCTTACGGAACCTGGATCTACGACCCGCAATACGGTAACGTATGGGTGCCCGATGTAGAGGAGGATTTTAGGCCTTACGCCACACGTGGCTATTGGGCTATGACAACCTATGGCAACACCTGGGTGTCTGATTACCCATGGGGCTGGGCAACATTTCACTACGGCCGCTGGCACTTCGATAATTACTACGGCTGGGAGTGGGTACCCGGAAATGAGTGGGCCCCTGCATGGGTTAGCTGGAGAAATGGCGGTGGTTATTACGGTTGGGCACCTATGGAGCCGGGCGTAACTATAGATATGTCATTCGGTGATAACTACAGTGTGCCTGATTCTTATTGGGTATTTGCACCCTATGCTTATATAAATTATACTAATGTTTATAATTATTATGTGCCGCGTGCCAGGGTAAGAACCATCGTCCGTAATACTACCTGGATAAGAAACAGGTATACCTATAATAACCGAAGTTATATAACCGGCCCGCGCCGTGATGAGATACAGCGTTATACTAAACGCCCGGTACGTGTTTATAATATAACTAATGTGAACAGGCCATCGCGTATTACAGTAAATAAAAACAATATTAATATATACAGGCCTGCAGTTAGGCAAAATACCAATGCGCGCCCTGCAAGGGTTGTAGACGGGGCGGCATACAAACAGCAAAACCCTACACAGCGTATTGGTAGCAGGGACCGCCAAAAAGGTACCACCTATAATGCTGCTAATGCGGCCAGGCTTGCAGCAGCAGCCAGGGCTGCTACCCCAGATGCAAAAGTGGTGCGTGTAAATAATAATAACGCAAGGCCCGCTACTAACCCTGAAAATACAAACCGCCCATCCAGGCCTAATGTAACAACCGAGGGTAACAAACCTGCAAATACAACCAGGCCGGTAGCTACAGGAGAAAGGCAACAGCAGCATCAAGTGCGCGAACAACAAAGGCAGGTTAGGGAGCAACAGCAAGGTGCACAACAACAAACTGAGCAGCAAAAGCAGCAAATTGAACAGCAACGCCAGCAACAAACCGAGCAACAAAAACAAGCCCGTGAGCAGCAGGCACGCCAGCAACAAAGCGAACAGCAAAAGCCGGCAAGGGAGCCACAGCGTGCTAACAGGCCCGCTGCTATTGATAATACGAAACAACTTGAGCAACAGCAACAACAGCAGGCGCGAGAACAACAGCAACAGGAGCAAGTACGCCAACAGCAGGTACGCCAGCAGCAGGAGCAAATACGCCAGCAACAGCAGCAACAGGTACGTCAGCAGCAGGAGCAAGTACGCCAGCAACAGCAACAGCAGGTACGTCAGCAGCAGGAGCAAGTACGCCAGCAACAGCAACAGCAGGTACGTCAGCAACAGGAGCAAGTACGCCAGCAACAGCAACAGCAGGTACGTCAGCAACAGGAGCAACAGCAACAACGCCAACAGCAGCAGGTGCGCCAGCAACAGCAACAAGCCCGCGAAAAGCAACAGCAAGCACAGCCTGCGGAAACTCCATCACGCCGCCCGGCCAGAGAGTAAGGTGGATTTATTAAGCAAAAAAAGAACGACCAGCATTACGCCGGTCGTTCTTTTTTATAGTTGTATTTTTATGATTACTTAATTGCTCACAATGAATGATCCAACTAACAAAGCGGTAACATCCTCTTTAGATAATGGTTCATCAAATGATGCAGTGGCGACACCAACGCTTACTTTAAGTGCCGACACCAGGTTTACACCACCTTGTGTTACATTTTCTTCGCCTTTGTAATTATTATTGGCAGCAACTACTCCGGTATCATTACCTAAAGTGGCGGTGCTAACAATATAAGGCTTTATATTTGCATCGTGCCCTAAATCATGGCGTAGTTTACGTATGGCGGATGCGTGGCGCGCCTCAACTGCGTGTATAGATAATGCAGCGGTTAATATATCTTGATTACCTATTAAATTTGGCGCCTGGCCTTTATAAGCACGTACACCGGTATCTTCAAATACCTGCGCTACGGCTAAAAAGGTTGCATAACTTGAAAATACTGTTGGAAACGGGCCGTTACCTTTGTTATTGCCGCCGGTAAAATCAAAGGTAGCAGGGCCAACAGGTGTTCCGCCTGACGCGGTAATAGCCCCTTGAAGGAACTTAACGTGTGCATTCTCATCCCTCGTTACAAAGCCAATGTAAGCAGAATCGGCTGATGGTATTAACCCTGAAGTAGTGGCGCCTTTGTTGTAGAAGCCCGCTTCCAGATGCTCTAATGTTAAAGCAAAGTTCAAAACATCAACAACAGTTGATGTTGCCTGTCCGTAGGCTTTTTTAAATAAAGTACCCAAGGCAAATGGCATGGCAGCAACTGCTACTTTTGAACCAAAGCTTGTTATATTTTTAATGGCGGCACGGCGGGGGTTTAACCTTTCGTGTATTTCCGGATCAACTTTTTCTATTTCGCTTATTATGTTAAATAAATTCATGGCGATGTTTAATTATGGTTTATAATTATAATTAACTGCACTAACCTTGGTTTTAAGGTAAGTATTGGCTTGAGCAAGCACTTCGGCAATTGAAGCCGATTTGTTTAAGCCGTCGCTGTTCACCTGGTCTGCCGGAACAAAAGTTCCCGGAGATATCAGGTTAGAGATCAAAGCCGCATGCCTTGCCTCAACAGATACAATTTTACCTGCAATGGTTAAGTACCCGGCATCTTTAATTAAATAACCTGCACCATCATAAGCCTGTACGCCTAAATCCTCAAATGCCTTAGCAGCGGCCAATACTTTGTCGCGGCTGCTAAAATCAATTTTACTGAAATCGGGAGTTAAAGCTGTAATTGCTTTACTTCCTAAAGCGGCCTTAAAGAAATCGCGGTGTACAACCTCGTGGTCGCGTATGTCTGTTAAATAAGAGGTTTCAATGGTGCTTATGCCGCTGTAAGGAGTAGCTATTACCTGCAGATAAAAAGCGGCCTCTAGCTGCTCCAATGCGTAAGCATAGTTCAGTATACCCGGATCGCCCGAGCCAATATCTGCTCCGCCGCCTGGAGTTACAATAACGCGGTCGTTTTTTGAACATGAAGCCGCAGCGCCCATTACTGCTACAGCCGCCGCGCTTGCACCGGCATAACGCAAGAACGACCTTCTGGCCATATTTGCCCCGCCGGTGATAGGGTTAATTTCTGTTTTCATAGTTAGTTTGGTTTTAATAGATAAATTTTATACATCTAATAAAAGCACTTACGCACAAAAGTTTAACTCAGATTTTATAAATTATCTTTTATAGCAAATTGGAGTGAGGAAATTTGAGGGAATAAAAAAAGGCCGAAAAACTCTCGCAGTATTTCGGCCCTACATCTACCTATGAAAAACTCCCTTTGAGAAGGGTTGTTATATTATATACAAATGCAATGCCCATTTAAAAAAGCAATATTTTTAGCTTAAAATGCCTATTTATACTATGACCTTTTTTTTTGATGTAGAAATAGCTTCTCACACTGTAGAATTTTTTTTCCCCTGTTATAAGCACCATTACAGAAACATCATATTTATTGGTTTAACGACATATTTTTTAGAAACTTATTATAAATAACGATGTTACAGTATTATGGATTACAATGTGTATTTATTGGCTACCGACCCTAATAACCCCTGCAGGGATGTGATACACTCCAGGGACACTGATTTAAAGATCAGGGTTTTTTGTTTAAGCGAAGACCGTTTTACACCAAGCGACAGCGAGATACAATTATATGGATACGCTCATGATAAGTTGTATGCCTTTGAAACCATTAATATTACTGCAGATGATGCCCTTGATGTGGTAGGGGCAATACAGTGGTATGCCGATTATATTGAGTTTCCGGAGATGGAAATTTTACCCGAGGACCCGCGTGGAAGCCAAAATATCGCCATGTAAATAAATGCATGTAGCTGTATATCTATTAATTATAAATAATTTGAAATATTTTTTTGACGTATTGGCTGCATTTTCTATATTTGCAATCCCAAAACGAAGGGAGTTTAGCTCAGCTGGTTCAGAGCATCTGCCTTACAAGCAGAGGGTCACTGGTTCGAACCCAGTAACTCCCACAAAGCCTTACAGAAATGTAAGGCTTTTTTGTTTGTTACTTATTTTAAATAGTAAATCCCAACTCTTTGTAATAAGTAATAATTTCTGACTGCTTTACATTATACGATGTTATTTGCAGGGTGTTGACTTACAGTTATTGTAAATAAGATCTAAAACTTGCTGAAATTGAAAAATCTGCATGTCACTGATATTTTTAAGGGCTGTTCTTCTGTTATGCTCTATTATTAATTGCATGTCGCCAAGTATTTTTATAGCGCTTTTGGATAGCTTTAATTGAAACCTTCTGCGATCTGTAGCATGTATGGTACGGGTTAAATATTGTTTCTCTACCAGTAATTCTATGATCCGTGTAACAGAAGCATAATCTTTAAATATAGCTTGTGCAATTTGATGTTGTGTTTGTTCGGGGTGCTCATGAAGGGTTTTCAAGAGCAGCCACTGGTCAATAGTAATGTTAAACCCGTTTTTAACCAGTTGCTGTTGCGCAAATTGCCGGTAACTTTTAATGGATCTTTCGAGCGAATAAAATAATATATCTTCCAAACTCTCCTTATCTTTCATAATATGATATTGATTTAATTATTCAGAGGTTAATGATAAAAAGGGCGTAAATGATTAAGAAAGGTTATCGGGCATGATTATAGTAAATTAAATTGATGAGCTTTTTGAATGCGTCACGTGAGTTAAGCAAGCTATTCATCATAAATATCATTCCTTTTTTAGTTTTTGGGTTAAATGCTATAAAGCTCATCACGCCCGAATCGCCACCATTGTGGTTGTATATCAACTCCCCTTTCTCTGTGCCATTTAAAAACCATATATAATAGCCTAAATTGGTTTCGGTAGGGGTTAATAACTGCACGGCACTTTGTTTAAAAACCTGCTTATTATTAAACTTTCCATCCTGTGTCCAAGCAATTAAAAAATTAGCAAGCTGGGAGGCTGTTGTATGTAATGTGCCCGCAGGGTAATCAGGATAACCGCCAAAACCTAATTTTACAAATCGCTGTAGAGAGTCGCTATAGTCATATGGCATAGCTAAATTGTTAGTATCCAGGTCTTTTATATACCAGGCAGAAGTGTTCATTTCCAGCGGAGTGAAGATATTTTGCTTGCAATATTTATCAAATGGCATGCCTGACATGCGCTCTACTAAATAACCTGCTAATGCTATACCTATGTTGCTGTAATGGAAAGCACTATCTGGCTTTTCATTGAAAAAATTCTTTTTTGAATCATAGTTTTTGCCACCAGCTGTTAAGTATTCCTTCAAAAAAGGGCCGAGTGCCAGGGTTGGGTCGCCCTTGTTAACCAGCCAAAACTGACCAAGATAATCGACATTATCCCGGATGGATGAACGGTGCCGCAGTAATTGCCCAAAGGTTATTGGTACACAAGGGTAATCGGTGTTAACGACCTTAAATGGGAGGTATTTGTTGATATCATCATCCATTTTAAACTTGCCCGTACCGTAAAGTTGCATCAGGGCGGCGGCCGTAACAGTTTTTGAGCTGGATGCAATTGCAAATAAAGTTTGCGGGGTTACCGGTTTTTTCTGTTCGATATTCTGATAGCCATAATAACCGGCCCAGGTTATTTTACCACTATCTATTACGGCGGCAGACAAACCAACAACATGATTTTGTGTCATGAAAGTTTTTAATGCGCTATCCAGTTTTGGGCTCTGACCAGAACAATAGGAAGTTGAGAAAAGCAATGCTGAGACAATGCAGACTGCTAATGATTTTGAAAGTTTTTTCATTAAGGCAAATATAATCATTGATATATCAATGATTATATTTTTTATCATATTTTTTCATCGGTATTATGCCTGCAAATGAGGGGTAGGAATTATTTAGTTCATTTGTATAAATGATTTTAGCTAAATCGATTTATAATTTTTATAATTGTACACTCAATTATAAACGTCAATGAAACTATTGTTTAAACTGTTACTGGCATTTTACTGCCTTGGGCAAACTGTACTTACCTATGGCCAATCTGGCGATAATCAAACATCAACAACCCAATGGAATGCGGAATGGATAGCTGCAACCGGCGATAATGGTGCAGACTATGGCGTTTTTTACTTTCGGAAAAATGTTGATTTAGGTGCCAAGCCATTAAAGTTTATAGTACATGTCTCAGCCGATAACCGGTATAAGCTATACATCAACGGCACGCTGGTGTCTTTAGGCCCGGCGCGAGGCGATACTTATTTCTGGAATTATGAAACGGTAGATATTGCTCCATACTTATCTGCCGGAAAAAATACAATAGCAGCACTTGTTTGGAACGAAGCTCAATATAGCCCGGCAGCGCAGATCAGCGTACGCACGGGTTTTATTTTACAGGGGAATTCGCCTGCAGAAGAAATTATAAACACAAATAATACCTGGAAAAGCATCCGTGATATTGGGCACCATCCTGTTCCGGGTTTCTTTTTTGCCGCCAGTAAAGGCGAACTGGTAGTGATGGATAAAGCTGTTAAGGGCGATTGGAAAGCAGTAAATTATGACGATAGCACCTGGCCAGGTGCCGCCAAAATAATGGGTGGGAAATTGAAAGGCACCGCCTGGGGTATAGATTGGGCATTAGTACCATCTACGCTACCGGCAAGAGAGATGACCTACCAGCGCATTGCTAAACTGCGCGGCGCAACCGGTGTAACTGTTCCGGCGGCATTCCCCGGCAAGCCTGCGCCGGTAACTATTCCTGCACATACACTGGCCACTTTATTGCTCGATCAAACCTTTGAAACAAATGCCTACGTAACGTTAAATTTTAGCGGCGGTAAAGATGCCGGGATCTCACTGGGCTACGCCGAATCACTATATCAAAAAGGCAGTAAAGGTGTTAATAAGGGTAACCGTAACGATGTAGAAGGGAAGGAGTTTGTAGGGAGAATTGATAGCGTGATAGCGGATGGCAGTAAGGGCCAATCGTTCACAACATTAAACTTTCGCACATATCGGTACATAAAGGTTACTGTACAAACCAAAGACGAGCCGCTTACCATTGATGATCTTTACGGCACGTTTACCGGCTACCCGTTTAAGCGTACTGCTGTATTAAATACTGATAATGCAGAGATAAAGCAAATGCTGGATATAGGCTGGCGCACAGCAAGGCTTAACGCCTGGGAAACCTACATGGATTGCCCGTATTACGAGCAGCTGCAATATATTGGCGATACACGCATACAAGCCATGGTATCATATTACAATACCCCTGATGACCTGCTTGCGCGTAATGCCCTCACCCAGATAGACCATTCGCGTTTACCAGAGGGGATCACTAAAAGTTGCTATCCAACAAAAGGCACGCAGATTATATCCCCATTTTCTTTATGGTATATAGGTATGCTGCATGATTATTGGATGTACCGTAACGATGCCGGTTTTATTAAAGAAAAGCTGGTGGGGGCAAGGGGCGTGCTTGATTTTTTCAGTAAATACCAGCAAACCGATGGGTCTTTAAAAGATACCCCGTACTGGACCTTTGTTGACTGGGCCGGCAATTTGTGGGGCGAGGTTAAAGGTAAAGACGGCAGCGCGGCCATATACGACTTGCAATTATTATTGGCATACCAGTGGGCTGCAGAAATGGAGCATAACGTAGGCCTGCCGGATTATGCTAAGATATATACCCAAAAAGCAGAGCAGTTAAAGGCCACTATACAACGTAAATACTGGGATGGTGGCAAAAAACTATATGCCGATACAAAAGAAAAAACAGGGTTTTCGCAACACGTTAATTCGTTAGCTATACTTGCCGGCATGGTAAGCGATACTGATATGCCGGCTATAGTAAATGGCTTGCTTAATGATAAAAGTTTAACGCAATGTTCGGTTTACTTTAAATACTATTTACACCAGGCGCTGGTAAAAGCAGGCCAGGGTGATAATTATATGAAATGGCTGGATATTTATCGCGAAAACATTGCGATGGGCCTTACTACCTGGGCCGAATATTCTGATGTTAACACATCCCGTTCAGATTGCCACGCCTGGGGAGCAAGCCCTAACATTGAATTTTTCAGAACGGTTTTAGGTGTTGATAGTTACGCGCCGGGTTTCAGCAAGGTAAAGGTAGAACCTCATTTAGGAAACCTGACAACTCTAAGTGGCGAAATGCCGCACCCTAACGGTAAAATTGCAGTTAGCTATAAACCCGAAAAGGGCAAAATGCGGGTAACTATTAACCTGCCAAGGGCAACTACGGGCGTGTTTGTTTGGAAATCAATTAAATACCAGCTTGCGCCGGGTAACAACTCTTTTTTAATTTAATGATGTAGTTATTGCTTGAAGTATTTGCTTTTAAGGAAAAATAGTATATATTTGCTAAATCGATTTATTTTTTCCATTTAGCCTCTTAATTACGGGGCTGATTTTTTTAATGTTTGCTAAATCGATTTATAACCAATTTATCTATTTATGAAATTCAAGCTTTACTCTCGTCTCCATGGCTTAATAAGCCGGGGGAAACACTACTGCGGCGGATTATTAATTTGCCTGGCAGTTTCAACAAATGCTATTGCGGGCGCATATGTAAGAGCCGCTAATAAAACCAGTGTGAAAAACAGCTACCAGGCAGCTGTAGCGGTGAAAGGAACAGTGGTTGATGAGCAAGGGCTGCCATTGCCCGGTGCAACCGTACGGATAAAAGACCAAACTGGTGGTACGGTTACCGACGTTAACGGCCGGTTTACTTTAGATGTTCCTGATCTTAATTCAACGCTCCTCATCACTTTTACCGGTTACGACCCCAAAGAAGTAAAGGCATCCGATACTGAAATTAAGGTACAGCTTTTACCAAACAGCAAATCGCTCAGCGAGGTAGTGGTGGTTGGTTATGGTACGTCAAAAAAAGCTAATCTGATCACCTCCATCAGTTCGGTAAAAGGCGATGCTTTAGCAGAGCGGCCAACAACTATAAATATTACCCAGGGCCTTGCCGGTAAAGCCGCGGGTGTTAACGTTATGACCAATTCCGGTAAACCGGGTGGTAACCCCGCCATTAAAATAAGGGGTACCGGCTCAATCAATTCATCAAACAACCCGCTGTATGTAATTGATGGCGTGGTAGGGGCAGATCCAAACGCTATCGACCCTAACATCGTAGCATCGGTAGATATTTATAAAGATGCGGGTGCTACAGCTATTTATGGTTCAAGGGGTGCAAACGGTGTAGTTGTCATCACTACCAAAACCGGTAAAAAAAACACATCAGATATCGCTTTCAGCAATACAGTAAGCTTTGGCTCGTTGCAGCGTAAGGTGCCTTTGCTTAATGCCGAAGGTGCGCTTGAAATGTTTAAGCGCGAATATGAGTATGTGCCTGGCAGGCTTGCCCCGCATCTTGATCCAACAAATAACTTTGCGCGTAAAGACGAATTATTTAACCCCGATGGTACGCCAAAATATCATACCGACTGGCAGGACGAGGCAACCCAACTGGCGGTATCGCATCAACACTCACTTACATTCTCGGGTGGTAAAGATGATTTTACCATACTGGCAAATTTTTCATACAAAAACAACGAAGGCATTATGCTTAACAGTTACGCCAAGCAGCTTAACGGTTATATTAACATAGGCTGGGACGTAAAACCATGGCTTAATATTAAAGCCAGCTTAAATGCCGGTGGTTACCAATCAAACAATGTTGATATTAATACGCTTGGTTTAAATGCAGTGCGCGAGATGTATGAGTTTTTACCTTTCCTGCCTGTTAAGTACGCCGATGGCACCTACTCGCGTAAGGGTGATTACCCAGGCGCAGAGGACTCTGAAAACCCGGTTAAACTGTTAAACAGCGTTAAGGATGTAACCGGCAGGATGACCACACTTGGCAATTTTGTAGGGACGTTCCACCTTAGCAAACACTTAAACTTTGTAACGTCATTCAGCGGCCAGTTGGGCAGCAACTATGAAAATTACTTTTCGGGGAATGATGTTTTCGGTGTATCACAACAGCAGGGCGGTGTGGCTCAGCGTACCAATATCTTAAACTCGGTATGGAGCAATGAAGATTATTTCTCGTACGATAACACTTTTGGAAAACACCATATAAACGCGGTTATCGGTGCCAGCTGGTACGATTATATCACATCCATGACCCGGGCAGGGGCCGAAAACTTTTTTGATAACACATTTGGCTACTATAACCTGGGTGCGGGTAGTGTAATACAAACACCGGGATCTTCGCAGATAGAGAACCAGTTAAACTCGTTCTACACACGCGTTAATTATGATTTTGACGGCAAATACCTGTTCGGCGCATCTTTCAGGGCCGATGGTAGCTCAAAATTCCGTGGCGGTAACCTGTATGGTTATTTCCCGGCATTTAATGCCGGCTGGCGGGTATCAAAAGAAAAATTCTTTGAACCCTTATTACCGGTAATCAACGAGTTTAAACTAAGGGGCAGCTTTGGTTTAGTAGGTAACCAGGAAGTGGGTAACTATCCAACTATATCGCTTTATAACAGCACCCAATCTATTTTTAACCAGCAAAAAACCTCGGCTGTTACACTGGCCAGTTTTGGCAACCCCGATCTGAAATGGGAAAGGGCACAACAACTTGACCTTGGTTTTGATATGAGCTTTTTTAATGGCCGTATAGAGCTTGGTGCCGATTATTATAACAAAGTAACCAAAGACCTCATCTATTTTGTACAGCAGCCAGCTACAACGGGTTATAGCGGGGCATATAAAAACCTTGGTTCTATCCGTAACAGGGGCTTAGAGATAACGCTGAATACACAAAATATCGTAACCTCCGATTTTAAATGGAGCTCGGGCTTTAACTTCTCAATGAACCGTTCAAAGGTGCTTGATATCAACCATGACATCATTTACACATGGGGAGGCCGCATTATGGAAGGCGGGCCATTGAACGAGTATTTTGGATATGTAAGGCAAGGTGTATGGACACAAGCACAGGCAGCCGAAGCCGCTAAGTTTGACCGTAAGCCTGGCGATATACGCTATGCTGATTTAAATAATAATGGCGTAAAAGATGCCGGCGACCGTACCGACCTTGGTAACGCCATGCCAAAGTGGGAGGCTAACTTTACCAATACCATTACTTATAAAAACCTGTCGCTTTATATTGACTTACAGGGGATGTATGGCAATAAACTGCTTAACCTTACCCGCTTTATTATGACGGGGCCAACCATTAATGTAAACAGCTACCAGGAGGTGCTTGGCGCGTATACACCAGCAAATCAAAACAGCCAGAACGGGCAGCTGCGTTTGCCTAACGACTCTTTCTCGGATAATGAGGTGGGTGACAGCCATTACATTGAAGATGGTTCTTTCCTGAGGGTTCGGAATATTGCCCTGACGTATCGTTTCAAAAAAAATATGCTAGAAAAGATAAAACTGACAAATCTTTCTGTTGGGGTTAATGTGGAGAATGCTTTTCTGTTTACCAAATACAAGGGTTATGATCCGGAAACTACCTCGTTTGACGCATCACTTAACCAGGGCGTGGATGTTTATCAGTACCCCAAACCACGGACCATTTCGCTTAATCTTACTGCTAACTTTTAATTCATCCTGCCATGAAAAAAATATTAATCCCGGTACTTATATTATTAATAGCCGGCACATCATGCAAAAAATTTCTTGAAGAAAAACCCAACGGGTTACTTACGCCAGATAATTATTACAACAGTGCAGACCAGATACGGGCTGCGGTAAACGGCGCTTACCTGGGCTTAAATTCGCCCTTTGCTACCGGTATAGGTGTGGCGGTAAGTTCTGTTTTTAGTTTGGAATATATAACTGGCTACACTCAGCGCCCCAGGCCAAGCGGATACGAGGATAACCAATTTATACAGTTAACCGGCCTGGACCAGGCCAACGGTACGTTGCAAACCTTCTGGACCTCGTCCTACTATCCTATTGAAAACTGCAATAGTATTATAGCCAACGTATCCAAATCTGAAGTAGTTGCCCCGGCTGTTAGGGATAACTTTTTAGCCGAGGCCTATTTTTTAAGGGCTTATTATTACTTTCAGTTGGTAAGGCTATACGGCCGCGTGCCACTTAAAACAACGCCAACCACTAACCTTGAAAATACACAGTTGGAACGTGCTCCTATTGAGGATATATACAATCAGATCGTATCAGACCTTACAACAGCCGAAAAGGCAGGCCTGCCATGGACAGATAAAACCGGGCATGTATCACTGGGGGCAATAAAATCGATGCTTGCAAAAGTGTATATCACAATGGCTGGTTACCCGTTAAATAAGGGGAACGAGTATTACCAAAAAGCGTACGATAAAGCTAAGGAAGTGATAGATGGCGGCCAGTTTAGTTTGTTTGCAAATTATGCAGACCTGCGCAACCCAAGCAATTATAACAGCGGCGAGCATATTTTTATGATACAGCATGATGAGAACACCATCCCTAACATTATGCACTTTACCCTGATGCCATACCCTGAATTGCCGATAAGTATACAGCCATCATACAGTGGTGCTATGGCACCGGCCCAGGCTTTTTATGATTCATACCAAACCGGCGACCAGCGTGTAAAAGAGCAGAACTTTTACTTTACAGAACATGCTAAGTATGGCGATGCTGCTACCATTATTAAATTACCAATGCCTTATATATATAAATATTGGAATGATCAGGCCGAGATAAGCGGCAGGGATGGTTCAAACTTCCCGCTGATAAGATATGCCGATATATTGTTATTGTGTGCCGAAGCAAAAGCCAATGTTGATGGCGGCACCACTGCCGATGCAACAGCATTATCTGCTTATAACAAAGTACACCAAAGGGCATTCCCATCGGCTGCGGGGGTAACAAGCGTAACGCTTGATAATGTGTTGAAAGAGCGTTACTGGGAACTGGCGTATGAGTTTCAAACCTGGTTTGATATGCAGCGCACCCGCAAGGCCTTTGATGTAGCAAATAATAAAATTGTTGATCTGATAGGCTATAAGGCGCCGCTTCATAACCGCGAGTTTAGAGAGGCCGACCTGCTTTGGCCAATACCACTTGCCGAAGTACAAAAGGACCCTAACCTGGGTAAATAAAAAACGCCGAAGCAAAAAGCCACTCATTTGAGTGGCTTTTTGCTTTAATATCAATTATATAAGCTGCTTACTTAGCTTTTCAACCAATGTGCTTTTAGGTACGGCGCCGATCTGCCTGTCCACTATTTCGCCATTCTTGAAAAAAAGTAGTGCGGGTATATTACAGATCCCGTATCTTTTTGAAGTTTCGGGGTTTCTCTCAGCATCTATCTTTGCAATTACTGCAACATCTTTATAGGCCTTATACAACTCCTCTACTACCGGGCTTACCATTTTACACGGGCTGCACCAGTCGGCCCAAAAATCCAATAAAACCAGCTTATCAGACCTGAGCACCAGTTCATCAAAATTATCATCAGTAATTACTACGGCCATATCTATTAATTTAAAACCAGGTTTTCAACGGGGATATCCCAATGGGCAACGAGCAATTCATAACGATATTGCTCTGCTTTTTTATATGCTTCCAAGTCGGGGTACAATAGCTTTCTATAGGGTTCGGTTATACTATAGTCAAAAGCAACTTGTTCATTTCTGAAAGTTAGCGTAACCTTAAAATCCCACTGGCTGTCTTCACCTTTCTGAATCAATGGCACTTCAGCGAGGATACTTAACACATCACCTTTTTCCAGCAGTTTTTTCAAAAGCGGGTAATGGTTCTTTTTCCATAGTGCAATAAACTCATCGCTGTGGCCCCATTTAACCTTGTAATAATTCTCAATAGTGAAGCCGGTAACTGCCGATTGAGCGAACAGCCGGGTTTCTGCGGACGTTAAAAATGTAAACAATACCATAACCAAGTAGCTTTTTCATGATTGTTAATTTGGAGATCTCTTGCATGATGTTTTAGCAAATGGAGGTCAGAAGCGGATTTGAACCGCTGTAGCAGGTTTTGCAGACCTGAGCCTAACCACTCGGCCACCTGACCTTATAACGGTTATCCGGCTTTATTTTTCAGGTCGGTAACTTCCTGCCTTATTTCCTGTGCCAGTGTTTTAATTTGCTGTAAGCTTTTTAACCGTGTCCCGGCTGCGTGATTATTGCTTTTATAAAATTTTTCCGCGTCATGCTCCGCATCATTAATAATGCTTTTTAATTGTGCAAACTTTGCCATAGTATAAAATTTAATTAAAAAAATAAGTGTAGGCTGTGTGGGTGCCACAGCTATTTTAATTGCCTTGTTAGCAACAACAACAGCAAAAAACCGGTCGGTAAGGGGATTTTAAGAAAACAAAAAGTATTACCTTTTTCATTGTTATAAACTATAGAATGAGGCTGCTTTTAAATGATAACTTAAAGGGCCCGATTAAAATTAGAACGTATAATGTTACAAATGTAAAATATATTCTACTATTCCCATAGATATTGTAGAATAAATAAAAAATATTTTTACATTTGCCCTTGAAATAATTGATTTACTGATCTCATTATTATTTGAACTAAGTACAGAACTCCCTACAGCAGGGGGTTCTGTTTTAAATTTTGCTTTATGAAAACACATCTTTGTTGTAACGAACACATCGCTTAGCCGTCCGGCTGATATATCTGATTCATTTTTTCATACAACATTATGGGCATTTATTTAAATAATGCGGCTTATACTGCTATTCAATCTGAATTTTTCAGCGTGATGATGCCATATACAGCAGCTTAAGCTAACTAACGGTGGAGTGGCCGAGTGGTTAGGCGGAGGTCTGCAAAACCTCAAACGGCGGTTCGATTCCGCCCTCACACCTCAAAGGATATGAAAGCAATTGTATTAAGCGGTTTTGGAGATACCTCCAATTTTAAACTGACTGATTTATCAACCCCAGCTGTACAGGCTAACGAGGTGCTTGTGCAAATAAAAGCAACCGCTTTTAACCCGATAGATTACCAGATGCGGAAGGGCCTGAGGGAAAGCAGGCTGATGCGTTCGTCGGTATTGGGGCGCGAATTTTCAGGTATTGTAATAGAAACCGGCTCCGGTGTAAGCCGCTTTAAACTGGGCGATGAAGTGATTGCGCTTGCCGGTAGTATGGGCTCTAACGGCACCTATGCAGGGTATATCAGTTTACATGAACAATTACTGGCGAAAAAGCCGGGTAACATCAGTTTTGAACAGGCGGCAGCCATCCCTTCCTCCGGATTAACAGCGTGGGAGTGTTTTTCAAGGGCGGGTATCAGGCCGGAGGAAAGTATCTTTATTACAGGTGCAACCGGAGGAGTAGGCAGGTTCTTTATTAAGTTGTTAAAGTTATATAATGTGCATCGCATTGTAGCAACCGCCGGGAGCGCTGAAAGCGCAGAGGCCTTAACTCAATTAGGGATAGCAAACAGTGATATTGTAAACTATAATGTTGGCAACCTTGAAGATGCCATTCTCTTGGCGAATGGGGGAGACCGGTTTGATTATTCGGCCGACCTTGCAGGTGGCGCAATATCTGAGGTAGCAGCCAGGGTGCTAAAAATAAATGGCAGTTATTTGGATGTTACATTTTTAGGCACGCCCGAAACAAGGAACGCTTTATTTGACCGCGCCTGTAAAATATATAATATAGCCGCCTACGCACACGGCCTGAGTGGAAACCTTAACTGGTATGGCGCAACACTAGGGTTACTTGCCGACCTTGTAGAAGCAAACGACATCGTACCGCCTGAGATTAACCTTATTGGAGATTTATCTGAAGCATCAGTAATAGATGCGCACCGCCTGATGGAAAGTAATTTAATATTTGGAAAAAAGTTAGTAATGACGATTTGACAATTAAATTATATAAAGACTATGGAATTGGTAGATATTAATATATATTTGCAGCGAAATAGTTCTTATTTAATTATCAAGAAAGACTGAGGGATAGGCCCGATGATGTCTTAGCAACCTGTACGCCATAGGTATAAAGGTGCTAATTCCTATCTGTAGCAATACAGAAAAGATAATGTCCGCAAATTATTTGCATTGCCATAAAGGCAATTTCATTAGATCGTCTTGCCGTACTTCATGTTTGCTATAATTAAATCCGAATATTTTTCAAACTATATAAAAATGAAAAATAAACATTTACTAATTACCTGTGCATTATTACTTACGGCATTTTTTGCCGGTGCACAGGCGGTACAATCTGTTGCAGATACAGACCGCGGCTATATTGTTAAAACAGGCGACATGGCCCCTGCCGACTTTGAATTGCAACTTACTGATGGTACCAAAACATCTTTAAAACAACTGGCAGGCAAGATCGTAATCTTACAGTTTACGGCCAGCTGGTGCAGCGTTTGCCGCGAAGAAATGCCGCACCTTGAAAAAGAAGTATGGCAGGCGTATAAAGACAAAGGCGTTGTTCTGATTGGCGTTGACCGAGATGAACCCCTGCAAAGAGTTGAAGCTTTTCATAAGGCTATGAATATAAGCTACCCTCTTGCACTTGATCCCGGGGCAGATATCTTCGGCCGTTTCGCCAACAAAAAAAGCGGCGTAACCCGTAATGTGGTGATAGACCGCGATGGCCGCATTGCCTACCTTACCCGCTTGTATGACCCGCAGGAGTTTTCTGCTATGCTAAAAGCCATAGACGCCCTTGTTAATAAACCCACTGCTTCCTTAAACTAATTATGCATCAAATTAGCTCAATTTATATGAAAACAAACTTTACCAACCTTAATCGAAGTAGTCACTTAAACACTTTGCGTTTTACTACTAATAACTATATAGCCATCTGCATGCCTGCGATGTGTTGCTGCTGCTGTTAATTCTCATAGCAATTTACCGGTACAAGCTATACTGCTAACGCCCCGGATAAAAATTTCCAATTCATTCTTTACAAATTAAATAAGCCCCTTGGTTTGGCATATTATACCCAACCCATGCATAGGCTGTATTATTTGTATTGGCATTTAAACTATTTACATAACAACCATGTTTAAAAATTACAAATCATTACTGGCAATTATATTGCTGTTTTTAACCATACAGCAGGCAAATGCCCAGGCTGTAAAAATAAGCGGTGTAGTAACCGCCAAGTCAGATGGGCTGCCGCTTCCCGGTGTAACCATCGGTATAAAAGGTTCAACAACGGGTACCCAAACAGATACACAGGGTAAATTCAGCATCAATGCAAGCCCGAATGATGTGTTGCGCATTACTTACATCGGTTTTACTCCACAGGAGATACCGGTAGCAAATGCAACTACACTTCAAATTGTGTTGCAGGATGCACCAAATTCGCTTAATGAAGTTGTGGTAACCGCACTGAATATCTCTAAGGACAAAAAATCTTTAGGGTACGCGGTTCAGGGGTTAAAATCAAAAGATATATCTGAAGCGAAAGAAACCAACCTGGTCAATGCCCTATCCGGAAAAATAGCGGGTTTGCAGGTAACTGGCAGCCAGGGCGATATGGGGTCTTCCCGTATCGTTATCCGTGGCGAAACATCAGTTTCGGGCAATAACCAGCCTTTATTTGTGGTTGATGGGGTAATTGTTGATAACTCTCAATTTCAGGGTGCCAATGGTTCAAGGGATTTTCAAAATGCAATATCCGATCTCAATACAGAAGATATCGAATCGATCAGCGTATTAAAAGGCCCCAATGCTGCGGCGCTTTATGGCTCGCGCGCAGCGGCAGGGGTAATCCTTATCAAAACTAAAACGGGTAAAGGCTCTAAGGGGTTAGGTATCACCATTAACTCTAATACTTCTTTTGCCACACTTAAAGTATTTCCCGACTATCAAAATCAATTTGGGCAGGGTTCTAATGGCAAATTTAGCTATGTTAATGGCGCCGGCGCGGGTGATAACGACGGTGTAGATGAAAGCTGGGGACCTCCTTTAGATGGCCGCCTTATCCCGCAATTTTTTTCAAACGGTACTCCCGTACCTTTTGAAGCACATCCAAATAATGTACGCGATTTTTTCAAAACGGGCGTTACGCTTAATAATGGAGTGGCCTTATCAGGAAGCGAAGAAAAATTCGACTACCGGTTATCATACAATAACCTGCATCAAACAGGCGTAGTGCCAAATTCTTCGCAGGGCAGAAATTCATTCCTGCTGAACACTACCTTCCGCCCGAATGATAAACTAACCATTACAACCATTGCCAATTACATTAAAGACGATGCAGATAACCTGCCAGGCGCTTATGGAAAGCGCGCAACAAGTACTATGCTGCAGTTTACCTGGTTTGGAAGGCAGGTAGATATTAACAAGTTGAAAGACTATCGCGACGCTAACGGCAACACCTTTAACTGGAATAACAGCTATTACAGCAACCCGTATTTTATTGCTTACGAGAATACCGTAGGCCAACATAAAAACCGCATTATTGGGAGTGTAGAGCTGAACTATAAGATCATTAGCGGCTTATCGGCCAACTTCCGTACCGGTACCGATTATTATACAGACAGGCGCAAAATTAAAGTTGCCTATGGTACAAGCGGAACCCCTTTTGGTTCATACGAGGAAGATGCCTATACGGTTAATGAAACCAATACCGAAGCACGCCTGCAGTATACCAAAAAATTGAGTAAGGACTTCTCTTTCGATGGTTTTGCAGGTGGAAACATCAGCACCATATTGAATGAGCAAAATGACCAGGTTGCGCCTAAACTTGCTGTAGCCGGTTTATATACTTTAAGCAATTCGCGCGATCCGCTGGTATCATATAACTATTACGGGAAGCTAAAAACCTATAGCTACTTTGCTTCGGCGCAATTAGGTTTCAGAAACTACGCATTTTTAAACTTAACCGGCCGTAATGATTGGTCGTCTACTTTACCAACAGCTAACTTATCATATTTCTATCCCTCAGTTAATGGCAGTTTAGTGTTGTCCGAGGCGCTTGATTTAAAGGGGAGCACATTAAGTTATCTTAAACTGCGTGGTGGCTGGTCTAAAGTAGGTAAGGCCACTGATCCTTATCAGTTAATCAATACTTATGATTTTACAGCACCTTATGTGACAAATCCTGATCTGGTAGCAAACCCGCGGCAAAGTGCATCAACCATTGATTTAAACCCAAATCTTAAGCCGGAAACAACCACATCGGGAGAGCTTGGTGTAGAAGCCGGGTTCTTTAATGATCGTGTTCGTTTGGATGTTAGTGTTTACAATACCAATAGTGTGAACCAGATATTAAAGGTTAATGTTAGCCCGGCAACCGGATATCTCCAAAAATTAATTAACGGCGGTAGTATAAACAATAAAGGCCTTGAAGTGCAGTTAGGCCTTACCCCTGTAAAAACCAACGACTTTAGCTGGGATATAAACGTAAATTACTCGCGTAATAAAAGCAAAGTCATATCGCTTTATGATGAAGGGAACCTGCAGTATTATATCTTAGGCAGCAACCGTACTGTTGATGTACTGGCTGCTGTTGGCCAGCCTTATGGCACTTTTTTTGGCACATCGTACACCCGCGATGCATCCGGCCGGATAATTATTGGCGATAACGGAACACCCGTAATTAATAATACTAAAAAGTACCTGGGCAAATTCACTCCGGATTGGTTAGGAAGCATCAATAATAGTTTCAGTTATAAGGGAATAAACCTGAGCTTTTTGGTTGATGCACGTATTGGCGGCTCTATTTACTCTAACACAAACCGCACCGGAACTTATACAGGCGTATTGGCATCAACCTTACCTGGTAGGGGCACAGCAAATGGAGGTTTAAGCTACTATTATCCTGATAATAAAGCGGCTAACGGGGCGGTACAGGTAAATACAGGCGCAAGCGCGCCGGCTGGCGAAACTGTTTATAGTGACGGGATGGTATTTAAAGGCGTAAAAGCAGATGGCAGCGCTAATACAACTATAGTACCGGCGCAATCATACTATAAAGGTTTTACCAATGTTGACGAAGCTTTTATTTACAGCGCTTCTTATGTAAAACTTCGCGAAGTTAAAATTGGCTATACTTTTCCATCCCAATGGGTTAAAGGCATTGGCCTGCAATCGGCAACGGTATCAATAGTTGGCCGTAATTTATGGATCATTCATAAAAACGTGCCTAACATCGATCCGGAAACGGCTTTCAACACGGGTAATGCACAGGGTTTGGAAGATTTAACGCTGCCAACCGTACGTAACCTTGGTTTTAACATCAATCTTAAATTCTAAAAATCATGAAATTTAAATATTCAACCATCATACTATCCAGTGCATTGTTACTATCTGTAACATCGTGCAAAAAAAATCTGGAAGATATTAACAAGAACCCCAATGCTTCAGAAACTGCCCAGCCAGATTATTTATTAACTGGCGCTACAAAAAATATAGCTGATACCTACTGGGGGACAGCTAATAATATGGATGCAAGCTTGCTTTTTGTGCAAAACTGGTCCAAAATACAGTATACTGATCCTGACAGGTATATTTATACCGTTGCTTCTTTCCAGGAGCTGTGGGCTACAGGTTATACAAAAGGTATTACCAATTTTAACCAAATAATTAAATTAGCCGATGCGCAATCAAACCCCAATTATAAAGGTGTGGCATTGGTACTACGATCATGGGTTTATAGTTTATTAACAGATGCTTACGGTGATATACCATATTCACAGGCTGCAAATATTAAAGAGAATCTTACACCTGTTTACGATAAACAAAAAGATGTGTACTTTGCTATATTAGAAGATCTGAAATCGGCACAGGCTTCGTTAAACGCAGCCGGGCCGGCAATTGGCGGCGATATTATTTACAAGAATAATATTTTAAAGTGGAAAAAATTTGCCAACTCTTTACGTTTGCGTATTGCTTTACGAATAGCCGACCGCGAAGCCGACAAGGCAAAGCAAGTTTTAGCCGATATACAGGCAGAAGGCAGCGGTTACATTAGTGATAATAGCGAGATTGCCCAACTGATATATTCTACATCGCCTAACCAGAACCCTATCAGCAATTTGTTTGATACCAGGGACGATTACCGGATCAGTAAAACAATAGTTGATAAGCTATTTGCGCTTAACGACCCGCGCCTGCCTATATATGCCAGCCCAACAAAAGATGCCACACCGGCAACTTACGTAGGCTTACCTAACGGTTTACTGGTAGGCGATGCAAGCAATTATGGCTTAACCAAAATATCTAAACCGGGCACCTACTTTTTAGCGCCTAGCGCACCCGCAGTTATTATAAGCTATGCTGAAGTATTATTTGACCGCGCCGAAGCTGCGGCCCGTGGCTTTACTACTGAAGACCAGGCCGACCTGTACAAACAGGCAATAACAGCTTCTTTAAAACAATATGGCATTACCGATGCAACGGTTGTTAATAATTACCTGGCGCAATCTGCTGTTCAGTACGATGCTTCAAACTTTAGGAAATCTATCGGTAACCAGAAATGGATAGCGCTTTTCGGCCAGGGGCTGGAAGCCTTTGCAGAATGGCGCAGGCTTGATTACCCGCAGTTGACGCCTGCTGTTGCAGGCACGCTTGGCGGCAAAATACCGGTAAGGTTCCTGTACCCGGGAACAGAACAATCTTTAAATGGCGCAAGTTATAAGGCTGCAGTAGCAAGCCAGGGTGCCGATGTACTGACCACCAAACTTTGGTTTGATATAAATTAATTAAAAATAAATAAGGCCATGTATTTTAATACATGGCCTTATTTGGTGGAGTGGCCGAGTGGTTAGGCGGAGGTCTGCAAAACCTCAAACGACGGTTCGAATCCGTCCTCACACCTCTGGTATCTATTATTGGTTACCCCTTAATCTAACTCAATCTTCTCGTGCTGATAGGGGATTTCAATATTTTTAAATCCTTTTTCTTTAAGCTTTTCGGCAAAGTGTTGCTGTACCTCGTATTCGCCATGCACCAGGAATAGCTTTTTAACCAGCTTAGGGTTCTGGCATGAGAGGAAATGCAGCAGATCATCGTAATCGCCATGTGCACTCATGCTTTTGATGGATTGTACCTCGGCATTTACCTGGTACTGCTCGCCAAAAATATGAACCTCTTTTTCGCCGCGGGCAAGCCTGCCGCCTAATGAGTTTGGCTCGGCATAACCTACCATCAAAATAGTGTTTTTTTGATTGCCGATGTTGTTTTTGATATGGTGCTTTACCCGCCCCGCCTCGGCCATGCCCGATGATGATATGATAACGCATGGCCTTACATCATTATTTAAAGCAATAGATTCCTCGGTCGACTGGATAAACTTTAGCCCCTTAAAACTAAACGGATCGGCATCTATCTTCATTACTTCTTTTACGCCGTTATTATATACCTCGGGGTGGTCTTTTAAAACCTGGGTGGCCTTTTCAGATAGCGGGCTGTCAACGTAATACGGTACATCTGGTAACTCACCTTTTAACTCCAACGCGTTAAGGGCATAAAGCAGTTCCTGCGTGCGGCCAACGCTAAATGCCGGGATAATAACCTTGCCTTTTTTCACCTCGCAGGTTTGTTTGATGATCTCCAGCAGGGCGTCCTCTATCGGGCCAATATCTTTATGCAGGCTATCTCCATAGGTCGATTCCAGTAAAATATAATCGGCCTGCGGGAAAGTTTGCGGGTTTTTGAGAAGCAGATCGCCATAGCGGCCAACATCACCACTGAAGGTGATATAGGTTTTTTTGCCATTTTCGGTAGCGGCAATATGTACCGCCGCGCTGCCAAGTACGTGGCCGGCGTCGGTAAATTTAAATTTAAGGTTGGGGGTTATATGATACTCCTGGTGGTAATCAACAATCTTAAACAGGCGCATGGCGACAATGGCATCTTCTTCGGTGTATAAAGCCTCAAGCAGGGGCTGGCCGTTGCGTGCCCGGTGCTTATTGCTGTACTCAACATCCTGCATCTGTATCTTGGCCGAATCCATTAACAGGATACGCGCAAGGTCCATAGTGGCGGCGGTGCAAAATATCTGGCCCTCAAACCCTTCGGAAACGAGGCGGGGGATCAAACCGCAATGGTCAATATGCGCATGCGAGAGGATAAGGTAGTCGATCTTTTTTGGGTTAAACCCAAAATGTTCGTTCATTTCCTCGGTTTGTTCGCCAAGGCCCTGAAACATGCCGCAATCTAATAGTACACTTGTGCCATCCTGTAAACGCAATAAGTGTTTGCTGCCTGTTACATTACGGGCGGCACCGTGAAAAGTAATATCCATTTATAATTGATTGTTTTAGAGAACCAAATAGACAAATAAAAGTTTATAAAAAAATAAACTAAACATTTAGTTGTTATTTTGCTTTATATCATATATCTTAGTACTAACGTAACAATAATCATCTTAATTAAATGGAAATAAAAGATTTAACCCGTGCCGAAGAACAAATTATGCAGGTGTTATGGCAACTGGAAAAAGGCTTTGTAAAAGATGTTTTAGATGTTTTACCCGAGCCTAAGCCCGCTTACAATACCGTATCAACCATTATAAGGATCCTGGAGACCAAGGGGTTTGTTGATCATAACGCTTTTGGTAAAAGCCACGAGTATTACCCGGTGGTAAGCAAAGAGGAGTATAAAAATTTTGCTGCCGATAAATTGCTCACGGGCTACTTTGATAATTCGGTGAACCGTATCCTTTCCTTTTTTGTGAATAAGGAGAAAATTAACCTGAAAGAAGCGGATGAGATCATGAAACTGATTGAGAAACTTAAAGATAAATAGTTATGAACTGGTGGCATTATTTATTGCTGGTAAATATTTACCTCACCTTGTTTTTCGGATTTTATGCTTTGTTATTACGCCGGGAAACATTTTTTCAGCTTAACCGCGTTTACCTGGTTGGCACGGCTATCCTGTCATTTTTTATACCGCTTATACAAAGCGAGTGGGTGCAGGGCCTGTTTATAACACAGCAGGTAAAATACACCATATATGGCAGTAACGCAGTATCTATTACAGATATAGCGCCTATAACAAACAACCCGGTAACTATAGGGCAGGTGTTGTTGGTAACATACACCGCAGGGGTAATAGTTTTAGCCATAAAACTAATGCTGCAACTGATATTGCTAAGGCGCATTATCCAGGACCCATCGCCAAAAGTATCCTATTCCTTTTTTAATAAGGTTAAAATAAGCGATGGTATAGATGGCCGCGAGGTGATAGAAAACCACGAACTGGTACACGCCCGGCAGTTCCACTCGGCAGATGTATTAATTATTGAAGCCGTTATGATCATTAACTGGTTTAACCCTATAGTTTACCTGTACCGGTTCGCCATAAAACATGTACATGAGTATATAGCCGACAGGCACACCTTAAAAGCAGGCACCAATAAGGCAGATTATGCCATGCTGCTGTTAAGCCAAACGTTTGATACACCTGCGCACCATTTGGTTAACCCGTTTTTTAATCATAGCCTTTTAAAACAACGCATCATGATGTTACAAAAAAACAAATCGCAGCGTATAAAGCTCATTAAATATGGCTTGTCTGCACCATTATTCATATTAATGCTGGTTTTATCGTCGGCAACAATCGGGAATAGTAAAGCCGTAAATGCAATTCATGATAAGGCCGAACTGATCTTAGAAAGGCCGGCTAATACCATTGTCGATACCACCTATCATACTACCGTAATTACTTACGACCCTAAAAAGGACAAGCTACCTGTTACCGATACTGTGCCAGGTAAAGAGATTTTTACGGAGGTAGAACAGGTGCCAACTTTTCCCGGTGGTGACAAGGCATTTAGTAAATTTTTAGCCGCCACTATTAAATACCCGGCTGAAGCGGTAACGAATAGGGTACAGGGTCGCTCAATTGTGACGTTTGTTGTAGAGAAAGATGGTTCGTTATCAAATATAGAAGTAATACGCGCTTTGGGCCATGGCACGGATGAAGAGGCTGTAAGGGCTTTAAAGGCATCACCTAAGTGGAACCCGGGTATACAAAACGGGCATAGGGTTCGGGTGCAATACAGTGTGCCTGTAAGTTTTGTGTTCAATAAAAACAACAAACCCGCATCGGTAGTATCAAAAGAAGAGATAGACAGCAAGCCGGTATTTACCGCTGTAGAGCAGGTGCCTACTTTCCCCGGCGGAGACGCAGGTTTTGGTAGATTTTTAGCAGCTAATACCAAATACCCCAAAGCGGCAAGAGAATCAAACATACAGGGCCGCGTAATAGTCCGCTTTATAGTTGAAAAGGATGGCTCATTAACGGGTATTAAGGTTTTACGCGGCATTGGCTACGGTGCCGATGAAGAAGCATTAAGGGTATTAAAACTATCACCTAAGTGGAACCCGGGTGTACAAAATGGCCGGACGGTAAGGGTTGAATACTCGGTGCCTATTAATTTTGCCCTTGCTGCGGATGAGGGTACCCCTAAAACGGGTTTCGTACCGGCGCCCCCACTGTTAAAAAACCTGATGGACACCAGCCATGTAACCCCTGTAATAAAAATCAGGAGCGGTTACGGAGCAAACCCGGTATACGTGCTTAATGGGAAAATTATAAAGCAGGAAGAATTTTCGGTTTTGAACCCGAAGGATATACAAACTATATCGGTACTTAAAGACAACGCATCAACAGCGCTGTACGGTAAAGGTGCAGAGAATGGCGTAATTTTAATAAAAACTAAAGGCACAAAGTAAATCAGTTTTTTATAGTTAAAAATGCCTGCCGGTTAAACGGCGGGCTTTTATGCTATATAGCTGTTGGCCTGCGTATTATTCCGAACAAGAAGGCAATAACTGCAATTACTAATAATACATGTATAAGGCTGCCAACAGCAGTAAAGAAAAACGCAACCGCCCAACCTATAACAAGTATTAAAGCAATTACATAAAGTAATGAATTCATGGTTTGATGTACTTAATGTTTTTAGGGTTATGAGTATAATATTAAATGCCTGTAAAATGTTTTAAGATTTTTTGCTTTGAAAGAAAAAAGGTTGTTTAACCACAGAGGTAACGGAGCCTCGCAGAGGGCACAGAGAAATAAAAAAACTTTGTGCTCTTTATGATTATATCTCTGTGTAATCTGTGGTTAAATTAGTTTCAATAAAAAAAGCCCTTCTGCAATTGCAAAAGGGCTTTTTAAATAGCATATGGTTTATTACAACCTTAACCACTTTTTACGTACTGCCAGTTGCTGTGGCGTAGCGTTTGGCACTTCGGTAATTTTGTAATTAACATTATTGTTACGTTTTAAGGTAACTGGTATTTTAAATGATTGCCCATCGCGGCTAACGGTTACAATAATTTTATCGCCCACTTTTTTGCCTTTTATAGTAGCATTAAGGTCAGTAACCGGGGTGTCGTCAATATTGGTTATCTGGTCGTTTACGTTAAGGCCATCAACCCAGCCGGCACCGTCGCGCAGTACGGTAGTAATAACATTACGCTGGTTAAAAAATATGCCCAGGGTAGGTTCATTGCTTGATGCCAGCTCGTCAGTTAATTTATAACCGGCGTAGCCTAGGTATTTATCATAATTGATAGCTGCCAGGCCGTTAATGTATTTAGCATAAAAATCGTCCAGGTTTTTACCCGCAAACTTTTCAAAACCGGCTTTAAACTCGGTATCGGTATAACCGCGCTTTTTGGCTTTGTAATAAGTATCGTACATGTATTTCATTACATTATTAAGGCTGTACTTGCCGTTGCTGCTGTTAATGATCTCCAGATCTAATAACATACCTATAACTGCGCCTTTATCGTAATAAGATATACCCGTGTTGTACGAGTTCTCGTTAGGGCGGTAGCTTTTTATCCAGGCATCAAAGCTCGATGCTGATAATGGCTGTACTTTAGTGCCGGGTTGGTTCTCAACAGTGTTGATATCGCCCGCCATATCCCCTAAATAACCCTCGGGGGTTGATAGGCCGGCATAGCGTAGTGCCATATTCTGATAGTAGGCGGTAAAGCCCTCTGCTATCCAAAGGTTAGTGGTGTAGTTTTCGTTATCATAATCAAAGGGGCCTAAGGCAATAGGGCGCAGGCGTTTTACATTCCACAGGTGGAAATGCTCATGCGCCACCAGGCTTAAAAAGCCATGGTACCCGCCCTCGCTGCTATATTGGTCGCGCGAGGCGCCTAACACGGTTGAGCTAAGGTGCTCTAAACCGCCACCGTTACGCAGTTTGTTATGTACTATAAAAGTGTAGTGTTTATTAGGGTTTTCGTCATAAATGGCCGCTTCCGCGCGGATAATTTTGGCCATGTCAACTTTCAGGCGCTCTTTATCGTAATTGCCGCCGCCATACATGGCTACTTCGTAGTGTACGCCGTCTACATCAAAATCAAAAATATCCTGGGTACCTATCTCTAGCGGAGAATCGTACAGGATATCGTAGTTGGGTGCTGTGCGGGTAAACGTATCGCCATTAACCGTTTCAAGGCTGGTTGAAACCTTATTCCAGTCTTTGTAAGGTTTAATGGTAATGGTAGATGGTTGTGCAAGCATCCCTTTAGGGAATAAAAAGATACCCGTGCTTGACAGGAATGCGTGCGATACATCAATAAAGCTGGTGCGAACCGATAGCTCGAATGCGTAAACTTTATACTTAATGGTTACAGATGTTAGCCCCGTAGTGTTAATTTTCCAGGTGTTTTTATTGATCTTAAGCGCAGCAATATCTTTGCCCTTTGTATTAGCGCTAAGCGATTCGATATTCTTGGCAAATTCTCTTACCAGGTACGAGCCCGGGGCCCAAACAGGCATTTTTACTTCTAATGATGGCTGGGCCAAACCAGTGATGTTCATTTCAACATCTACATAGTGCGCCTGCGCTTCCGGGAAGCTAAGGGTGTACGAAATTTTAGCGAGGCCAGCCGCGCTGCTGGTTGTAGTATTCATAAAAAAGAGGATTAAATAAACCAGTGCGGGTAGTTTAAAATTTTTCATGGGGCAAGTTATAAAATTTATATTTTTAATTGAACCGGCTAAAAGCAGCGCAGTTGTAAAATGGTTGATACATGTAATCAAATTGAATACTAAGCCGTTAATATTGCAAAAAGTTATCAAAATAGGTGTGTGCTGGCGATAATATTGCCGATAAGCACGCAGCTATATTATATTTACGTACACATTTAATGGTTATATTATAAATGAATACAAATACTGATACCAACAAGCTGATATGAAAACAAAATATATTATATACACTTTACTTGCATTGCTTGTTGCATTTTTAATTTATAATAAGTTTTTCAGTAAAAAGGCTAAGCAAAACATTGCAGCTACTGCCGGCAAGGGCAAAAAAAAGAACGGCCCTGTATCTGTTAATGTTATGGTGGTTAAAGATACCGCCGTACGTAACCAGATAGATATTACCGGTACTATTGATGCCAATGAAAAAGTAAACCTGATAAGCCAGACAGCCGGAAACATAACCGGGATATACTTTAACGAAGGTACCCATGTACAAAAAGGCCAGTTGCTGGTTAAAGTTTACAACCAGGACTTGCAGGCCTCGCTGCAGCAATACGAAGCGCAGATAGTACTTGCCCGCGATATTAACAACCGCAATAAAATATTATTAGAAAAAGAAGCCGTTAGTAAAGAGGAGTACGAAACCTCGCTTTCGTCATTAAACTCATTAAAGGCGCAGGCCGATGTGGTAAGGGCGCAAATTAACCGTACCGAGATCCGTGCGCCCTTTTCGGGAGTGATCGGGTTACGGAATGTTAGCCCCGGCGGTTACCTTTCGCCGGCTACTTCAATTGCTACCCTGGTAAACATCGACCCGGCAAAGCTTACATTTTCTGTACCTGAACGTTACCTGCCCATTATTAACAAAGGCAGTAAAGTAACCTTTACGGTTGAAAGCTCAAGGGATAACTTTAACGCCACGGTTTATGCAATAGAGCCGGCGCTTGATGCTAACTCGCGTACCATTACGGTACGTGCCACAGCACCAAACCCCAAAAATATCCTTACAGCAGGCTCGTTTGCCAAAATCAACCTAACGCTCGATCAGATCCCTAAAACCATTATGGTGCCTACCGAGTGCGTAATACCCGACCTGAAAAGCAGCAAGGTTTATATTTATAAGAATGGTATAGCTGTAGCTAAAGATGTAAAAACCGACCTGCGTACCGATACCAAAATTCAGATTATTGACGGGTTAAAAGCAGGTGACAGTTTAGTAATATCAGGCTTGATACAAATTCGCCCTAAATCGCCATTGAAGATCCTTAAAGTTATCAAGTAACCAATATGAGTTTATCTTCCGTAAGTATAAAAAGACCCGTATTGGCAACAGTTATGTCTGTTGTGATAGTAGTATTTGGGGTTATTGGATACAAATTTTTAGGGGTGCGTGATTTCCCTTCGGTAGATCCGCCTATCATTTCAGTATCTACCAGTTACTCGGGTGCCAACTCGGATGTTATCGAATCGCAGATAACCGAGCCGTTGGAGAAAGCCATAAACGGGGTGCCGGGTATCCGTAATATATCGTCAACAAGTTCGGTAGGTTCAAGTAACATCACGGTTGAATTTGACCTGGATGCCGATCTGGAAACCGCCGCCAATGATGTGCGCGATAAAGTATCACAGGCACAGCGCCAGTTACCGCAGGATATTAACGCGCCGCCGGTTGTTACCAAAGCCGATGCCAGCGCCGACCAGATCATCACCCTTACCGTAAGCAGTACCACCCGTAATATTACACAGGTGGATGACTACGCCGAAAACGTTTTGCTTGAAGGTTTGCAAACTATCCCCGGGGTAAGTACCATTAACGTACAGGGCCAGCGCCAATACGCCATGCGCTTGTGGATAGACCCTAATAAGCTATCATCATTAGGCCTCACCGCTACTGATATAGGTGCCGCACTGGCCCAGGAGAATGTGGAGCTGCCTGCCGGTAAAATTGAGGGAAACAACACCGAGATCACCATTCGTGCTTTGGGTAAACTGACCACCGAGAAAGACTTTAACAACCTGATTATCCGTGCGGATAGTAACCGGGTTGTAAGGCTTAGTGATATTGGTTATGCTGTACTGGGTTCTGCTAATGAAGAAACCTCACTGAAAGAATCGGGTGTACCCATGGTGGGTTTGGCCATTGTGCCGCAGCCGGGTGCCAACTATGTGCAGATTGCCGAAGATTTTTATAAGCGTTTAGATCAGATAAAGAGAGATTTACCACCCGATATTACCGTAAAGGTTGCGTTGGACAATACCAAATTCATCAACAATTCTATTACCGAGGTTAAAGAAACACTGCTGATATCATTTATACTGGTGGTGATTATCATTTACCTGTTCTTTAGGGATTGGCTTATCGCCTTCCGCCCGCTGATAGATATCCCGGTATCGCTGATAGGGGCATTCTTTATCATGTATGTGTTCGGGTTCTCTATCAATATCCTTACACTGCTGGGTATAGTGCTGGCCACCGGTTTGGTGGTAGATGATGGTATTGTGGTAACAGAAAATATCTACAAAAAAGTAGAGGCCGGTATGGCCATCCGTAAAGCAGCTTTTGAAGGCTCGGCCGAGATATTTTTCGCGGTAGTATCCACATCGGTTACGCTGGCGGCAGTGTTTTTACCAATTGTATTTTTACAGGGCTTTACGGGTAGGCTGTTCCGCGAGTTTGCGGTTGTGGTAGCCGGGGCGGTGTTGATTTCGGCTTTCGTATCACTATCGTTAACACCAATGCTTAACGTAAAGCTGATCCGTAAAAACCAGAAGAAATCTAAATTCTACGAAAAAACCGAACCCTTCTTTGTAGGCATGACCAACGGTTACACCGAAACCCTGGTTAACTTCATGAAAAAGAAATGGGTATCGTTTGTAATATTAGGCGGCTCATTAATATTAACCGGTGTGTTGTTCAAAATAACACCGTCAGAGCTGGCGCCATTGGACGACCGCAGTTTGCTACGTTATTCGGTAACCGGTTCAGAGGGTGCTACCTACGAATACATGACCCGTTATATGGATAAGGTGGCCAACCTGGTTGCCGATTCTATCCCCGAAGCTAATGTAAACCTGGAGATTGTGTCGCCATCGTTTGGTGGAGGCGGTTCTGCCAACTCGGGTTTTGGCCGCGTTGGTTTGGTTGCTCCTGATCAGCGTGAGCGTACCCAGCAGGAACTGGCCGACTGGCTCAATAAAAAATTAACAAAAATGCCCGATGCACGCGCTATTGTAGTGCAGGAGCAAACCATAAGCGGTGGTGGTAGCGGTGCGCGTACCTCATTACCGGTACAGTATGTTATACAGAACCAGGATTTTGAAAAGATCCGTAAGGTGCTGCCCGAGTTTTTTGCCGAGGTATCAAAAAGCCCGGTGTTCCAGGGAACAGACGTTAACCTTAAATTTACCAAGCCCGAGCTTAGGGTAACAACAGACCGCGACCGGGCACGTGACCTGGGCGTTTCTGTTGATGCCATAGCGCAAACCCTGCAATTGTATTATAGTGCCGGCCGTTTAGATTACTTCCTGATCAACGGTAAACAATACCAAGTAATTGCCCAGGTTGACCGAGCCAACCGCGACCAGCCGCTCGATCTGAAATCTGTTTACGTACGCAGCACAAAGGGTAACCTGGTACAGCTTGATAACGTAGTTACAGTTACCGAGAGCGCCAGCCCGCCATCTATTTATCACTTTAACAGGTATAAATCGGCAACGGTACAGGCGGGCCTTTCGCCGGGCCATACTGTAGGGGATGGTATTGCCGAAATGGAACGCATAAAAGATAAATTGCTTGACGATACTTTTAGTACTGCCCTAAGCGGCCCATCGCGTGACTACGCCGAAGGGTCATCAAACATATTGTTTGCATTTGGTTTTGCCTTATTGCTGATATACCTGGTGCTTGCCGCGCAGTTCGAGAGCTTTATGGACCCATTCATCGTAATGCTTACCGTACCGCTGGCAATATCGGGCGCATTCCTGTCGCTCTGGCTTTTCGATCAAACTTTTAACATCTTTAGCCAGATAGGTATTATTACCCTTGTGGGGCTGGTAACCAAAAACGGCATCCTGATTGTAGAGTTTGCCAACCAGCGTATGGAGCATGGCCTTAGTAAATACGAAGCTGTTGTTGAAGCTGCCACATCGCGTTTACGCCCCATCCTGATGACCAGTTTGGCGGTTGTACTGGGCTCGGTACCTATTGCCCTTGCGTTGGGCGCAGGTGCAAAAAGCCGTGTATCATTAGGTATTGTAATTATTGGAGGTATGCTGTTCTCGCTGGTGTTAACTTTATATGTTATCCCAACCATGTACATGGTGTTTGCATCAAAAACACGCCGCGACCCCGATCATGAGCCCGACGAGGCTGAAGCCGAAGCGGATTTGAAAAAACCTTTATTAATTGAAAAACAGTAAGCAACATATGACTATTAAAAAAATAATTTGCTTGGTTTTTTGTGTTGCCGCCTGCATGGTGGTAAAGGCCCAGGATACGCCCTTGCTTACCCTGAAGGATGCCGTTCAAATAGCACTGAAGAATAACTATAACATACAGCTATCGCAAAATAACTCAACCATAGCTGCTAATAACGTAACGTTGGGTAACGCAGGTTTTTTACCCATAGTAACCGGCGATGGGGCACTAAATGCCAGCAACCAAAAAATAAAACAAACCCGTAACGATGGTACCGTTAATAACCTTACTGCAAATAACAGTAATAACAACTACGGCGTAAACCTTAACTGGACAATTTTTGATGGCTTTAACATGTTTGCCAATTACGATATGCTAAAGGAGCAGGATAAACTGGGCGCCATACGTTTGAAGGATACCATACAAAGCACAGTAGCCAACGTAATTAATACGTATTACAACCTCATAAGCCAGAACGAGCAGATTAAAGCGCTGCGCGGCGCTATCGAGATCTCGCGCACGCAGTTACGTTATTCTAATGATAAGTTTACTGTGGGCCGGGTATCAAAACTGGATGTGTACAACGCGCAGGTTAATTTAAATACCGATACCTCAAACCTGGTGATACAGCTACAACAGTTCAAAACCACCAAATTACAATTGAACCAACTGTTAGTGCGCGATCTTCAAACCGATTTCTCGGTGGGTGATACCATTGTGGTGAACAACAATTTAGTGCTTGGCGATATTATAGCCAAAGCGCAGTCGCAAAACGCGGCGATACTGGCATCGCAAATAAATAAGCGCCTGGCCGAGATCAGCCTAAGGCAGGTAAAATCTACCCGCTACCCGGTTATTGGTGTAACCTCGGGCTATACATTTACCAACAGCAAAACACCTGCGGGCTTTACGCTAAGCCAGAATGCACACGGCCTGGCCTATGGCTTAACGGCATCCATTAACATTTTTGATGGCCTTAACCAGTGGCGCCGCGAACGTAACGCCAAGCTGCAAATAGCCAATGCAGATATCAGCGCCAAGCAAACCCGTTTGGATGTTGAGGCGCAGATAAGCAATTTTTATATCGCTTACCTTTCAGGCCTCGATCTGATCAGGATAGGGCAATCAAGCGTTGAACTGGCAAAGAAAAACCTGGATATCTCCCTGGAAAAATATAAGATTGGCAACATCACCCAGTTAGAAATCCGCGAGGCGCAACGCAATTATCTGGATGCACAATCAAAATTTTTTTCGGCGCAATATCAGTCAAAAATGGCCGAAGTAACACTGCAACAGATAACTAACAGCATAAATATTCAATAAACTATATTTAATTGTAGTAAAAGGATTATTTTTGAACGATGCCTGTTCACTTTAATACATGCCTGCTGATAGATGACAATTATATTGACAACTTCGTTACGCGTAAAATTTTAGAGAGCGGCAACTTTGCAGATAACATAATTGTAATACAATCGCCACACGAGGCTATAGCCGCTTTGCGCGATGGGAGTGTTAAGCCTAACGTTATTTTCCTGGATATACGTATGCCACAAATGAGTGGTTTTGAGTTTTTGCAGGAGTATGAAACGCTTGAACTGGACAACAAAGAGCTTACCAAAATATTTATGCTCTCGTCGTCGCTTGACCCAATCGACATGCAGAACTCAAAAAGCAATAAATACGTTGCCCAGTTTGTGCATAAGCCGCTAACCTACCAGGCGCTTGAGGAACTTTGTACATGATATTAGTAGCAGACAGCGGATCATCAAAAACAGACTGGCTGCTATCGGCGCCGGGGCAGGAAAACAGGGCATTTAAATCGGCCGGATTAAACCCATACTTTTTAACAGAAAAAGAAATTGCCAAAATTATACAGGAGCAGGTGCCTGATATGGTAGCGTTGGGCGATGGGATCACCGAAATTTACTTTTTTGGTGCAGGCTGCTCAAGCCCCGACAGGCACGAGATCGTATCAAACGCCATCAGCAGCTTAATTCCCGCAGCCTATGTAAGTGTAGACAGCGACCTTTTAGCATCAGCCTACGCAACCTGTGGGCACGAGAAAGGGATTTGCTGTGTGCTGGGCACCGGCTCAAACATCTCTTTTTTTGATGGCGAGGACATTCACGACGGGCAACATGGCCTTGGGTACGCCCTGGGCGATGAAGGCTCTGGTACCTGGTTTGGCAAAGCCCTGGTAACCGATTACCTGTACGGCAATATGCCCGAGGATATCAACGCGAAATTTAAAAAGAACCATCACCTCACCAAAGAAGACGTTATCATCAACGTTTACCAAAAAGCAAGGCCAAACTCATACCTGGCATCGTTCTCCAAATTCCTGTCGGAAATAAGGGGAACGGACTATGCGCAAAGTTTACTGCAACGGGGTTTCCAGGAGTTTGTTGATACTAACGTAAAAGCATCATACCCGCATTACGATAAATTCAAATGCCATTTTGTAGGCTCAATTGCCTATGTGTTTGCCGACGAACTAAAAGCCGTTTGCGAGCAAAATGGGGTTCATGTAGGCAAGATCATCCGCCAGCCGATCATTGATCTGTTGGAGTTCATTTTGAAGAGAGGATAGGGTTTAATCGCCTTTGTAGTTAATTATGTTGGCCCTTGTTGGATGTCTTAGACCCGTGTTTGGTTTTTCTTGTCCGAAA
>Ga0247741_1000051_pt1 | contig 96106 bp, 90 predicted proteins | sample UWRJL213509R2_FD_180945 | JGI IMG/M metagenome (GOLD analysis project Ga0247741, IMG submission 180945) | Plant litter microbial communities from Arlington Agricultural Research Station in Wisconsin, United States - UWRJ-L213-509R-2 | ecosystem: Environmental > Terrestrial > Plant litter >... | reverse complement strand
AAACGAGATCTTTAAGGTTTTCTTTACCGTTCACGATCCTACGACTTTAAACAGACAAGGTGCAGATGTGGGAACCCAATATCGTTCGGTAATTTTTTATAAAAACGAAGAACAAAAAAAAGCGGCTCAAAGTATTATCGCCGAGCTTAATAAAGCAAAGGTTTACGATAGCCCAATCGTGACAAAAGTAGAACCGTTTACCAAGTTTTATAAAGCCGAAGATTATCACCAAAATTACTACGCTAACAACAAAAATCAGCCGTATTGTAAAATGGTAATTCAACCTAAAATAGAAAAATTCGAGAAAGTCTTTAAAGACAAATTAAAAAAGAAGTAAAGCACAAATAAAAAATAGCGAAATGAATTAAATCATTTCGCTATTTTTTATTCACCAATTTTTAAATAAAATTATTTCGCTACTTTTTTAAATCTCATCATCGGCACATCGCCTTGAATTAAATTTAGTTTTCCGTCTTTGTCAATAGAATAACTTGTGATTTTTTTCATCTGCTGCAAAAATTGTGCTTCTCCTCCACCATCACAAAACATCATTGTACTTGGTCCCGGCTCTCCAAAAGTCAGAGAATTTCCATTTAAAGTAAATGGCGCACTATAGCCATTACATCCATTATTACCAAAAACATTTTTTTCTTTCTGATCAAAAGTAATTTGTGGTTTTTTATTCGGATACAATCCTTCAAAAGCAATTCTTGGTCCTGAAATATATTCTAATTCCCAAGTTGTATCATAAATATTGGCAGCGCTTTTATTTTCTTTTGATGCTATACATGAAGTAAGTAATAAAGTTAAAACCGAAACGATTGCAATGGTATATTTTTTCATAATGTTTTTTTTATTTTCAATTAAATAATTTGTTTTTTTTGAAGATTAAAATTAGTCTCCAACATACCTTTCTCAATATTCATGCCCGGTTTTAAGTTTTAAATAAAAAAACTTTAACCATTAAGTTAACATATTATCATCTCTAAGTTACATGTTTTTCTTAAAACAATATTACTCCAAGATCTAAATTCTATTACGCAATTGTATTTTTTGTAATTTGCATCAGATTAACAAACTAAAATTCATCATCAAAAAACCACTAAAAAATGAAGCAACTACTATTACTTTTTGCCTTCGTAATTACTATTAATCAAGCACATTGTCAGGAAAATTTACCAACAGATTATCTAACAAAAGAATTCCACAAAGGCCGCAGAGAAGCTTTTAGAGCCTTAATGCCTGCCAATTCTGTAGCTGTAGTTTTTTCGTATCCGGAAAGAGTTTTCTCCAAAGACATCAATTACAATTATCACGCAAATCCTGACATGTTTTACTTAACAGGATACAAAGAACCAGATGCGGTTTTATTGATTTTTAAAGAAAATCAGGGAACTGGCGAAACCTATAACGAAATCCTTTTTGCAAGAGAAAGAAATGCAAACCGCGAAATGTGGACGGGAAGACGTTTAGGAACTGAGGGAGCAAAATCTAAATTAGGATTTACAACAGTCTACAATGGTAAAGATTTTAAAGATTTTGTTATCGATTTCAAAAAATTTGATAAAATTATTTACGATAAAATTCCAACAGATATCGGGAATGACAAGAGCGGTTTTGATCTTGCCGGTTTGTTAAATACATTCAAAACCAAGGCAGGAATTACTACCGAAAATGAAGTTTCTTTAGAACTTTTCAGAACGATTACAAACTCGCTTAGAGAAATAAAAACACCGGAAGAAATGGTTTTAATGCGTAAAACCGTAAAACTTTCGTGCGTTGCGCACAACGAAGTAATGAAAGCAGTTGGCCCGGATATGAGCGAAAACGAAGCCGATGGAATTCATGCCTACATTCACAAACATTATGGTGCCGAAGGCGAAGGTTATCCGCCAATTGTGGGCGCCGGAGCAAACGGATGTATCTTGCATTATGGAGAAAACAATGCTACAAAAATCGACAATCAATTATTATTGATGGATGTAGGTTCTGAATATCACGGTTATTCTGCCGATGTTACGCGAACAATTCCCGCAAACGGAAAATTCACCGAAGAGCAAAAAGCCATTTATCAATTGGTTTATGATGCACAGGAAGAGGTTTTTAAACTTTGCAAAGAAGGAACACCAATTCAGGATTTAACTAAAAAATCGAAAGAAGTGATCGCCGCCGGATTAATTAAATTAGGAATTATTACTGATCCTGCCGATGTTAAAATTTATTATCCGCATGGCTGTTCGCATTTTCTTGGTTTAGATGTTCATGACAAAGGAAATTACATGGGCAAATTAAAAGAAAACATGATCCTTACTGTTGAACCTGGAATTTATATTCCGGCAAATAGTAAATGCGATAAAAAATGGTGGAATATAGGCGTTCGTATTGAAGATGATATTGCCATTAAAAAAGATTCATATGAAAATTTATCAGCTGAATCTCCGAGAAAATGGGACGAAATCGAAAAACTAGCTGCTCAAAAAAGCACTTTCAACGAAATGAAATTTCCTAAAATATAATTTTATTTTTTTGCCACGAATTCCACCAATCTACACTAATTAATTCGTGAAAATTCGTGAAATTCATGGCTATAAAAACCAAAACCTTGTTTCAATTGAAGCGAGGTTTTTTTATCCACTTTTAAGACAAGCTTTTAAATCTACAGCTGATTTTTCACGTACTTTGTATTCCTAAATATAAAAAAATGAAAGCACTTACCTTCTCTTCTTTTGGAGATTCAGATGTTTTAGAATACATAGAAATTCCAAATCCGGAATTAAAAAGCGATGAAATTTTAGTCGAAATGAAAGCTATCGGATTAAATTTTGCCGATGTTTACAGACGAAAAGGCAATTATCACTTAAAAGGAAATCCGCCTTTTATTGCCGGTTACGAAGGCGCTGGAATTGTTGTTGATGCAAACAATAATCCAGAATATAAAGTGGGTGATCGTGTGGCTTTCGCCGACGTTCCTTTTGCCAATGCAGAATTGGTTGCCGTGAATACCAATCATGTTTTGCCTTTGCCTGAAGCAATTTCTTTTGAAACCGCAGCTTCCATTTTACTTCAGGGTTTAACGGCACATTATTTAGCAACCGACAGTCATAAAACCGAAAAGGGTGAAACGGTTTTAATTCATGCTGTTGCTGGGGGAGTTGGACAATTTCTAACACAAATCAGCAAACTTTTAGGCGCGAATATTATTGGTTTAACCTCATCTTCAGACAAAGCAAAAGTTGGTTTTGAACAAGGTGCAGATCATGTTTTTCTTTATAATAACGATTGGAAATCAGAAATTTTTAAAGTGATTCCGAATGGTGTTGATGTCGTTTATGATAGTATCGGAAGTACATTAATGGATAGTTTCGAAGTCACAAAAGAATGCGGGCAAGTCGTTTTTTTCGGAATGGCGGGCGGAGATCCTGCTCCGGTAGATCCGAGAATGTTAATGGACGGTTCAAAAACCTTAACCGGCGGCGATTTATGGAGTTATTTAAATTCTAAAGAAGAACGAATTAAAAGAGCCAACCAATTATTTCAGTGGATTATAGACGGAAAAGTTACGCTTTCAACCCCAACATCTTTCAAATTATCAGAAGGAAAACTGGCACATGATTATCTGGAAAGCAGAAAAAGCACAGGAAAAATAATTTTGATCCCATAAATAATAATCTGGGCGTAAAAAACTTTTCTTTTTTTGTCATTTCGACGAAGGAGAAATCTTCGCGAGAAGCTCGACAAAGATTGTGATCTAATTGCGGAGTTACTTGCGAAGATTTCTCCTCCGTCGAAATGACAAGATTACGGCTAAAACCTACAACTGATTAACCTCAATCTTCGTCAACTCAGACAAGGCTAGAATCCTGCCCACATCACTTTTATTGGCTACAAAAAACAAATAATTATCTCCATGTGTATCATAAGTCATTAATTCCAAATCTAATTTCTCTAATGCTGATTGAATGTACGGAAACAAATTATGACTATAGGTTTCTTCAGGATATGCAAAATTAAGATCCTGACCAATCATTTCTGAAATAAAATATTCTGCATCTTCGGGATCAAATTTCCAATCGCTGTTCCAGCAATCCACGCTATCAAAAAGCCCCCAGTGTGCTTCAACCGACTCATGATAATTTTCTGGTCCTTTTTTAAAATTCTTTAAAAGCTTTTTCGATTGTTTTTTAACCAGTTTATCGTCTGCATTTCCTCTTGAAACCAGATTAATAAATTCTTCGAAAGTTTCTGCCGTAACCTCTTCATCAAGTAATAAATTTTCTTGCGAAGGAAGTTCTACACCTTCCGGTATTTCAATATTTACATATTGGCAAATTCCCTGTAAAATTGTCTTAAACTCATCAAAACCTATTTCCTGAATGTCGTTTTTAGGAGTCTTTATATCAATAAATTCAGCTTCCTGAATCCCTTTTATATAATCAAAAAAATGACCAAACTTGTACATAATTCTAAAATCATTAGTTTCTACGCTATTTGTGCAGCAAAAAAAGATGTAAAAATTATGAAAAATATATTTCATTTCTTTTTTGATACGCTCCGGTGGTTTGGTATAAAACTGAATATGCAAATAATCAAATTCTACACCCTGCTCAATCTTATCCTGGGGAATTGGATCGATATTTATTTTTTTATAAAGTTCATTTAAAACTTCATATGAGTTTTTAAACCCGTTTTTTTCAAGTTCTTTTTGAGTTTCTTCATAATCATCAAATGAAGTTGGAAAAGTAAACAAATTGACAGAAACTGCATTGTGTACATTTTTCATTTTAAACTCAAATTGACTTTCTTCATAGTATAAATGCGAATAAAGCGCATCCATAACATCAAAAGAAACAATTGATTTTGGGTCGTTATTTCTACCAAACAAATTAGAAAAGAAGTTTTTCATAGGCTTATATTATTTTAAAGTTTCAGCAATCATTAAAGCACATTTTTCGCCATCGATAGCGGCAGATATAATTCCGCCTGCGTAACCCGCACCTTCTCCACAAGGATACAAACCTTTTATCTGTAAATGCTCATAAGTTATAGGATCTCTCGGAATTCTAACCGGAGATGAAGTTCTGCTTTCCGGAGCATGCAAAATCGCTTCATTGGTTAAATAACCACGCATTGATTTTCCGAATTCATTAAAACCTTCGCGTAAAATCTGCGACAAAAATCCAGGAAAAACCTGCCCCATTTCAACCGAAGTAGTTCCGGGAACATAAGATGTTTTCGGAATATCTGATGAAACTTTATTTTGTGTAAAATCGACCATTCTTTGTGCCGGAACTTTTTGAGTTTCCCCAGCCAAGTGCCACGCTTTTTGTTCGATACTTTTTTGAAATTCCATTCCGGCCAAAGCACCAAATTTTGCAAAAGGTTTAAAATCTTCTAATTTTAATTCAATCACAATTCCTGAATTTGCCGTTGCCTGATCTCGTTTTGATGGCGACCAGCCGTTTGTAACGACTTCACCCGGACTTGTAGCACAAGGCGCAATTACACCACCCGGACACATACAGAACGAGTACATTCCGCGTCCGTTAACTTGTTTTACAATAGAATACGGGGCTGGTGGTAAATGTTCGCCGCGATAATCACAACTGTACTGAATACTATCAATTAATTCCTGCGAATGCTCGGCACGAACGCCTAATGCAAAAGGTTTAGCTTCTATAAAAATTTTCTTTTTATCTAATAATTCAAAAATATCCCGCGCCGAATGTCCTGTTGCCAAGATCAATTTACTCGCCAGAATCTTGTCTCCGTTTTGAGTTACGATTCCTTCAACTTCATTATTTTTTACTAAGATATCGGTAACACGCGTATCAAACAAAACCTGACCGCCAAACTCGATTATCTTGTTTCGAATGTCTTCTATAATTTTAGGTAATTTATTAGTCCCGATATGTGGATGTGCTTCAACCAAAATATCTTCAGAGGCTCCAAAAGCCACTAAAAGTTCTAAAATTCTGGTAACATCACCCCGTTTTTTAGAACGCGTATATAATTTTCCGTCAGAATAGGTTCCTGCACCGCCTTCGCCAAAACAATAATTAGAATCTTCGTTGACCAAATGATCTACGTTGATTGCTTTTAAATCACGTCGGCGTCCGCGAACGTCTTTTCCGCGTTCGATTACAATCGGCTTTAAGCCTAATTCTATTAATTGTAAAGCTGCAAAAAGTCCGGCTGGGCCAGCACCAACAACAATCACTTCCTGCGCAGATGAAACATCCTTATATATAGGTAGCTCAATTTTGGTTTCCTGAAAAGGTTCGCCTTGCAAATAAATCAGTACTTTTAAATTGATTTTAATCGCTTTTTGTCGCGCATCAATAGAGCGTTTCAAGATCGAAACGTGTTGAATTTCTTTTAGAGAAACTTTTATTTGTTTAGATAAATAATCTTTTAGCAGCGATTCGTTTGCTGCAATTTCCGGCGTTACCTGAAGTAAAAGTTCTCTTGGCATTGTATCTTATTTAATCAATTAGCTTTTCTATTTATGAAAAGAACATGCAAAAATAACATTTTGAACTGACTTTATATAATTAACCGCAAAGTGCGCTAAGATTTTTTAAAGGTATGGTTTTATAAAAACACAAGTTCGCAAAGCTTTATTTTTTTAATCTCGGCAAAGTCGCGAAGACGAAAAGAAAACAAAAAATTTTGCACACTTTGCGGTTAATTCTAAAGTAACTTTTTTAATCTTCGTAAAAAAGACTTTGTACCTTTGCTCCTCTCAACCTTTGCACCTTTAAAAAAAATGTCAAGAAAAATAAAACTAATTTGGGATTTTCGTGGTCCGGCTTCGGCAAAAACTGCTGAACATCACGAAATTCATTTGAAAGAATATATCGCCATAGAAAAACTTCCGTTAAATATTACGGGGTTTAAAATCATAAACGAAATGCAGGCAATTGCTTTTATGGTTGTTACCGATGAAAATATGATTCAGGTACGAGATGCTTTGAAACCGCATCGAGGGGAAGTTTATGAGTAGTTTTTAGTTCCAGTTTTCAGTCGCAGTCTTAGCTTTTAGTTACTTTGACTCTATATTATTAGTCTCAGTTTTCAGTCTCAGTAAAAACTGAAAACCGTAAACTGAGACTATAAACTTTAGTTCGCAACTTCACTAATAAATTTAATACGCATCAAACGCAACTCATCGATATCATAATCACCATCGAATTCTTTTAGTGCATCTTCGATTTTATCTGATTCTGATTCCATGAAGTAATCGTGAATTTCTTCCTGCTGATCGTCATCAAGTAAATCGTCAACCCAATATTTAATGTTTAATTTTGTACCAGCATACACGATTTGCTCCATTTCTTTAATCAAAGCGTCCATTGTAAGTCCTTTGGCGGAAGCAATATCCTTTAAAGATAATTTTCGATCTATATTTTGAATGATATACAATTTATTGGCAGAATTTACTCCGGTAGATTTTACTACTAAATCATCCGGACGAATAATATCATTATCCTCAACGTAGCGGTTAATCAGGGTTACGAAATCGCCTCCATATTTTTTGGCTTTTCCTTCTCCAACTCCGTGAATGTTGTATAATTCTGTTAAACTAATTGGGTATTTTAAAGCCATGTCTTCCAGAGAAGGATCCTGAAAAACTACAAACGGAGGAACTCCTAGTTTTTTGGCTACTTTTTTACGCAGTTCACGTAACATTCCCATTAAAACTTCATCGGCAGTACCGGATGATTTTGATGCTGTTACAATTGCTTCATCTTCAGATTCGCTGTATTCGTGATCTTCAGACATCATAAATGAGACAGGATGTTTAATAAAATCCAATCCCGCTTTTGTGATTTTTATAATTCCGTAGGTTTCAATATCTTTTGATAAATAACCGGAAACTAAAACTTGTCGAAGCAAAGCCATCCAGTATTTCTCGTCATGTTCTGATCCGGAACCAAAAAACGGCTGGGTATCTGTTTTATGTGCTTTAATTACGGCGTTTATACGACCTATTAATGTAAAGACAATTTCTTTTGATTTGTAAATGTGTTTGGTATCGCGAACAATTTCTAACAATTTAACGGCCTGGTCTTTGGCTTCAATTTTATTTTTAGGATTACGAACGTTGTCATCCATATCTGCGCCTTCTCCGGTTTCGCTGTCAAATTCTTCACCAAAATAATGCAATAAGAACTTTCTGCGCGACATTGAGGTTTCGGCGTAAGCCACAACTTCCTGTAAAAGAGCAAAACCAATTTCCTGTTCTGCAACTGGTTTCCCGGACATGAATTTCTCCAGCTTTTCTACATCTTTATAAGAGTAATATGCCAAACAATGTCCTTCTCCTCCATCACGACCGGCACGACCGGTTTCCTGATAATAACTTTCTAAAGATTTTGGAATATCATGGTGAATTACAAAACGAACATCGGGTTTATCAATTCCCATTCCGAAGGCGATTGTTGCAACTACAACATCTACATCTTCCATCAAAAACATATCCTGATGTTTGGCTCGGGTTTTAGCATCTAAACCTGCATGATACGGCACGGCGCTAATTCCGTTTACTTGTAAAACTTCGGCAATCGATTCTACTTTTTTACGGCTTAAGCAGTAAATAATTCCAGATTTGCCTTTATGTTGTTTGATAAATCGAATAATATCCGATTCTATATTTTTAGTTTTTGTACGAACTTCGTAATATAAATTTGGTCTGTTGAAAGATGCTTTAAAAGTATTGGCATCAGACATGTCCAGGTTTTTAAGAATATCTTCCTGAACTTTTGGAGTTGCTGTTGCTGTTAGTCCAATAATAGGGACCTGACCTAATTGCTTAATTATATTTTTCAGATTTCTGTATTCAGGCCTGAAATCATGACCCCATTCAGAGATACAGTGCGCTTCGTCAATGGCTACAAACGAAATGGGCACGCTTTGTAAAAAAGCAACATATTCTTCTTTTGTTAAAGATTCTGGCGCAACATACAAAAGCTTGGTTAAACCAGATGTAATATCTTTTTTTACCTGTGCAATTTCTGTTTTGGTAAGAGAGGAATTTAAAACATGCGCAATTCCGTTTTCTGAAGAAAGGCTTCTGATGGCATCAACCTGATTTTTCATCAAAGCAATTAAAGGAGAAACAACAATAGCTGTTCCGTCCTGAATTAAAGCGGGTAATTGATAACAAAGAGACTTTCCACCGCCGGTTGGCATAATTACAAAAGTATTTGTCTTACCTAAAATACTTGTAATGACTTGCTCCTGCAAGCCTTTAAATTGGCTAAAGCCGAAATACTTCTTTAATTCCTTGTGTATTTCAATTTCGTTTGAATTCATTCTTTATATTAATGGATATTTTGTATAAATTTGCAACACATAAAGATACAACTTTCTTTTATACATACAAATTTTAAATATTCTGTTTTGATCACAAAAGAAAATATATTGGCAATCGCCAAAAAAACAATACTCTCTGAAAGTGAAGCAATTACAAAGCTAATTGATTTTCTTGACGAAAATTTCTTCGAAGCAACCCAACGTATTTACGAAACCAAAGGTCGGTTGATCGTTACCGGCATCGGAAAAAGCGCCATTATCGCACAAAAAATGGTAGCTACTTTTAACTCAACCGGAACACCTTCTATGTTTCTTCATGCCTCAGAAGCTATTCATGGCGATTTGGGTATGATTCAGAAAGAAGACATCATTATTTGCATTTCAAAAAGCGGGAATAGTCCGGAGATAAAAGTGCTTGTTCCGTTATTGAAACGTTTTGGAAATATCTTAATCGCCATTACAGGAAATATAACTTCATCTTTAGCCAAAGGTTCTGATTATGTTTTAAATACAACCGTTGACATGGAAGCATGTCCGATTAATTTAGCACCAACAAACAGTACAACTGCACAACTTGTTATGGGCGACGCCCTTGCAGTTTGTTTAATGGAAATGCGTGATTTTAAACCTGAAGATTTTGCGGTTTATCATCCGGGCGGGGCTTTAGGCAAAAAATTATTGCTTCGTGTAAAAGACATGATCGAGCACTCGTTAAAACCAATGGTTACCCCTGACACTTCGATTAAAAAAGCTATTTTTGAAATATCTGAAAAAAGATTGGGCGTTACGGCAGTAATCGAAGACAATAAAATTATTGGTATTATTACCGATGGAGACATCCGAAGAATGCTAAATGACGTAGATACTATTGCTAACTTAACTGCAAGAGATATTATGTCAAAAAACCCTAAATTAGTATCTTCTGAAACTATGGCTGTTGATGCCTTAAATATTTTAGAAGATTTTTCTATAACGCAACTTATTGTTGCTGATAATGGTGAATACAAAGGAGTATTACATTTACATGACATTTTAAAAGAAGGAATCGTATAATGGCAAAAAAAAACCTTGGCGAGATGTCATTTTTAGACCATCTTGAAGAATTAAGATGGCTATTAGTAAGAAGTACAATTGCAATTATGATAATGGCATTTGTTACTTATTTTGTAAGTGATTATCTATTTGATGTAATAATTCTGGGACCAACAAGACCTACTTTTTTTACCTACGTATGGTTTTGTGACCTGTCACATCAGTTAGGTTTTGCTGACAGCATTTGTATCACTCAATTGAATTTCATAATTCAGAATACCGAAATGGAAGGACAAGTAAACATCTTTGTCTGGATGTGTATTTTGGCTGGTTTTATTTTGAGTTTCCCTTATATTTTATATGAACTTTGGAAATTTATTAGTCCGGCTTTGTATGAAAAAGAAAGAAAAAACGCCAAAGTATTCATATTCACTTCTTCATTACTTTTCTTTTGCGGTGTTATATTTGGATATTATATCGTAATTCCAATGTCAGTAAATTTCGTGGCCACTTTCTCTATAAGTGAAATGGTAGTAAATCAATTTACAATAGAATCGTATATGGGAATGGTAAAAACCAGTATTCTTGCCAGCGGATTGTTTTTTGAATTGCCTATTATCATATACTTCTTAACCAAATTAGGACTAGTAACGCCTGAATTTTTAAGAAAATATTGGAAATATGCCGTAATTATCATTTTGATTATTGCAGCAATTGTAACGCCTCCGGATGTAGTAAGCCAGACTATTGTGGCTATACCAATGTTAATTATCTACGAAATAAGTATCCTGATTTCAAGGATTGTTTATAAAAATAAATTGAAAGAAAATGTCTGATATCATTCAAGAATTTAACGACTATCGTTCTAAAATGAACGAAAAATTATTAGCTGACAATAACAAAATTGTAAAGCGAATTTTTAATCTTGACACCAATGCTTACGCACCAGGAGCTCTTGATGTAAAAACAAAAGAACTTTTAGGATTAGTAGCTTCGGCAGTGTTACGTTGTGATGATTGTGTAAAATATCACTTAGAAACCAGCCATAAAGAAGGTGTAACAAAAGAAGAAATGATGGAAGCTATGGGAATCGCAACTTTGGTTGGAGGAACAATCGTAATTCCACATTTAAGAAGAGCTTATGAATTTTGGGAAGCTTTAGAGGAAGCTGAAACTAAATAATTGTTAAAGGTTTATTTGTTGAATCGTTTATTCGTTAATTTGTACCGAATAAACGATTTGAACGTTTAAACGATTAAACTTAAAAAATGAAATTAAGAGCCGATAATTTAATCAAAACCTATAAAGGGCGCAGTGTTGTAAAAGGAATTTCTGTTGAAGTAAATCAAGGAGAAATTGTTGGACTTTTGGGACCAAATGGTGCCGGAAAAACAACTTCATTTTATATGATTGTGGGATTGGTAAAACCAAATCAGGGAAACATTTACCTTGATGATTTAAACATTACCGATTACCCTATGTACAAACGTGCGCAAGAAGGAATTGGTTATTTAGCTCAGGAAGCTTCGGTTTTTAGAAAATTAAGTATTGAAGATAACATTCTGAGTGTTTTGCAATTGACTAAACTTTCTAAAGAAGAGCAAATTGCTAAAATGGAAAGCTTGATCGAAGAATTTAGCCTGGAGCATATTCGTACTAACCGAGGTGATTTACTTTCGGGAGGAGAACGTCGTCGTACAGAAATTGCGCGTGCATTGGCAACAGATCCAAAATTTATTTTATTGGATGAACCTTTCGCGGGAGTTGACCCTGTTGCGGTTGAAGATATTCAGAGAATTGTAGCGCAGTTGAAAAATAAAAATATCGGAATTTTAATTACCGATCACAACGTTCAGGAAACTTTAGCTATTACCGATAAAACCTACTTAATGTTTGAAGGTGGAATCTTAAAAGCCGGAGTTCCGGAAGAGTTAGTAGAAGATGAAATGGTTCGCCGTGTTTATTTGGGACAAAATTTCGAGCTTCGTAAGAAAAAATTAGAATTTTAAATAAAAAAGAGATTTCAGTCGCAGTTTTTAGTCACAGTATGAGCACTGAAAACTGCGACTGAAAACTAAAAACTAAAAATATGATTCCACAAAAACCAAGTCAGGAAGATTATAACAATTGGCATCAAGACCCCAATAATTGGTATTTGGGGATGTTTTATTACAACAAAGCAGACAAAAGAATGTTTGTTCCTAAGAAATTAAAGTGGGCTGGTTTCACAATTAATTTTGCAAATTCTCTGGCGATTCTTATTACAATTGCCTTTTTGTTTTTCATGTATACTTTGATAAGACTTAAATAGTATTCAGTTACAGTTTACAGTCTCAGCTAAAAACTACGACTGCCGACTGAAAACTAAATTCTACTCAACTGTAATAAACTGCAATTGCTGTAAGTCACCGTTGTAGATATTTACATCAACCCGATGCTCAATTCCCGGTAAAGATGCTTTTTCTGTAAATTGCCAAAAAAGCCAATCATCTTCAATTTTTTCTCTGTAAAAATTATAGTTGGCTATCCAAAACAAATATTCACTGAATTCTTCTTTAAGGAAATCACTATAATAACGTTCTCCGGTATAAATTATAGGGCGAACCTGATAATGCGTTTCTACTTTTGTCAACCAACGTTTTAAACCTTTTTTTAAACTGTCTAAAGATTGGTTTTTGGGTAATTTTTCAATATCTAAAACGGGTGGTAAATCACCTTTTTGCAATTTTACTGTTTTAATAAAAAGATTCGCCTGCTCAATAGAATTTTCATTTGGACGATAATAATGATAAGCGCCACGCATTATTTTATTCTCTTTGGCTCCAGCCCAATTTTTTTCAAATTGCCTATCAACTCTGTCGTTTCCGGCAGTTGCACGAATAAAAACAAAACTTACAGGATATTTTTCTTCTAAAATCTCAACTTCTTCCCAATCTACTTTTCCCTGAAATTCAGATACATCAATACCAATTACTTTTCCTTTATGATTTTCTAAAACCTGAATATTTCGAACATCCGAAAGGTGTTTGTCTACCTCATCTTCTTCTAAAACTTTACCCGATTTAAAACCAAGATAAAAAGCCAGTCCGGCACGATAATGATAAATCGTACCCAAAAGAATTAGTATTAAACAAGAATAAAAAACAAAACGAATTGTGCTGCTAAAAACAGATCTTTTAGGTTTTGCTTTCGAATAAGAATTTCTTCGTGTAGTGGTTTTTCTTGCCATTCAAATAAAACTACTTTTTCAAAAACATGTTATTCACAACCGATAACAGTACGTAAAAAATGATGATTAACGGAATTGCGATATACTGAAGCAATACGACCAATACTAAAGAGACTAACAAAAACACTATTTGAAGTGCGTTATCTTTTACATTAAACTTTTTTACTTTTAAGGCAAACAACGGAATTTCGGCATTTAAAATATAAGCACTGCATAATGTAATTACCAATAAAACCCATTGATTAGTTAGAATTTCCAGCATTAATAATGAATCTGAAAACTTTAAAACTAAAGGCAAACTCAAAATAAAAAGTGCATTTGCAGGAGTTGGCAAACCAATGAAAGAATCAGTTTGGCGTGTATCTATGTTGAAATTTGCTAATCTGTAACAAGATCCTAAAGTCACAATAAATCCTAAAAACGGAATCGCCGGATTTGTTCCTAATTCGTGTGCGCTTTTTAAAAACAAACTATACATAACGAATCCTGGTACAACGCCACTTGTTACCATATCTGCCAAAGAATCTAACTGCAATCCAAGCGGACTTGAAACTTTAAACAATCTTGCAAAAAAACCATCAAAAAAATCAAAAAAGATTCCGAGACAAACAAAGTAAAAAGCCATTTCATAATTGCCTTCGGAAACAAAAACAACTGCGATACAACCACAAAATAGATTAATTAATGTAATTAGGTTTGGAATGTGCTTTTTGATATTCATTTTTTATAAAATTTGATAATGGTTAGCGCAAATTTAGCATAATAAGTGTATGAAATCGGAGTTTTCGTAAGAGTTTTTTATTTCAAAACGACTGTTTTGTAATATTTATCGAAAGGAAGAAATTAGATGAGTAAAATATTATATTTTTGATGAAAATTAAAACAGACTTCGGTTTGCAAAAAAATATCCGTTGAAGAAACTTTTTGGGCTTTTATTATTTTGGAGTTGTACACAATATGCACAAACCGTTCGAAAATATTCGAATGAGTTTATGAACATTGGTGTCGATGCTGCAGCATTAGGAATGTCGAGCGCTGTAGTTGCTTCTACGGAAGATGTAAATTCGGTTTATTGGAATCCGGCGGGTTTGACGCATCTTGAAGATCATCAGATTTCGTTGATGCACGCCAGTTATTTTGCCAATATTGCACAATACGATTATATAGGCTATGCAAGTCCAATTGATGATCGAAGTGTCTGGGGAATTTCGATGATTCGTTTTGGTGTTGATGATATTCTCGATACAACAGAATTAATCGACAGCCAGGGAAATATTGATTATAACCGAATTAGTTTGTTCTCAACTGCTGATTATGGTTTTACTTTTTCGTACGCAAGAAAATTGCCGGTTGAAGGTTTTCAATATGGCGTAAATGCAAAAATTATCCGTCGTGTTATTGGAAAATTTGCTAATTCATGGGGATTTGGTTTTGATTTTGGATTGCAGTTTGAAAAAAATGACTGGAAATTCGGTTTGATGCTTCGCGATATCACAACGACTTATAATGTATGGAATATCGACGAGGAAGAATATCAAAAAATTGCCAATGCCATTCCGGGAGAAAACACTGAATTGCCAGAAAGCACAGAAATTACATTGCCAAAAGCACAATTGGGTGTTTCAAAAAAGATAGAATTTCATAATGATTACAGCCTTTTGGTTGCTACAAATCTTAATATGCGTTTTGAGCAGACAAATGATATTATTTCATCAAAAGTAGTGAGTATTGATCCCGCTGTAGGGTTTGAATTTGGTTATACTGATCTTGTTTTTTTAAGAGCCGGAGCAGGAAATTTCCAAAATGTAACGCAATTAGATAATAGCGAAAAAGTAAGTTTTCAGCCTAATATTGGTTTAGGATTTAAATATAAAGGCATTCAGGTCGATTATGCTTTAACAGATTTAGGAAATCAAAGTACAGCTTTGTATTCGAATATTTTTTCTTTGAAAGTAGATTTAGGTATCTTTAGATAATAATTACAAAACCATCAAACTTCTTAAAATTTTAAATCATGAAAAGAGTCCATTTCAAAACACTTTTTAATTTATTAGTATTACTAAGTTTTAGTATTGGTTTTAGCCAAAGTTTACCTTTATCCAAAGACGCCAAAATCAGCGTTCTAACTTGTGGTTTAGGCAACGAAACTTATTCGTATTTTGGCCATACGGCGATCAGAGTTTCTGATCCTGCCAACAATATTGATGTGGTTTATAATTATGGTGCTTTTGATTTCAGAACTCCAAATTTTGTTGCAAAATTCACCAAAGGAGATTTACAGTATTTTGTAATTACACATTCTTATCCGGAATTTATTGATGAATATAATAATGAAAAAAGAAGCGTTTTTGAGCAGGAATTGCTTATTCCACAGGATTTAAAACAGAAGCTTTTTGACAAATTAAACGCAACATTACTTTCTGAGGATCATCGCTATTATACTTATAAATTTATTGATAAAAACTGCACTTCGATGGTTGTAGACATCATCAATAAAACTTTAAATGAAAATGTCATTGTAAAAAAAGAAGATACTGATATTACTTACAGATCGATTTTATACCCTTATTTTGACGGTCATTTTTATGAAAAATTAGGAACAAGCATCATCTTTGGGACAAAAGTAGATCAGTTAGGAACGAGAATATTTTTGCCTTTTGAATTAAAGAATAGCTTAGAAAAGGTTAGTTTTCAAAATAAACCTCTGGCTGCAAAAAGCAAAACGGTTCTTCTTTTCGAAAAAGAAACGCCAACTTCCTGGTGGAATAACATTTACTCATACCTCATTATTCTTGCCTTTATTGTTTTGGCACACAATAAAATTGTAGACAAAATTTATCTTTTAATTTTATCTTTAATGGGAATCTTTTTTGTTTCGGTTGGATTTTATTCTTTCCATCAGGAACTATCAATGAATTACAACGTGCTTTTGTTTAGTCCGTTATTGTTGATTTTGATTTTTCTATCTATCGCAAAAAACAAAAGATGGACTTATCGATTTGCTGTTTTACATTTGATTTTTCTAATCGTCTACAGCATCTTTATGATCAATAAAGCACATTTTATTATTGTTTTGCCAATGATAATTACAAGCGGTTTTGTTTTAGTGAGAGTCGCAATACGCAACAAAAAACGTATTCCTATCATTATCTAAAAACTATTGTCCGCGATAAAACACAATTGTTGTAATGGTTTTTAATGTGATACTCAAATCCAGAAAAATGCTTCGGTGTTTGATGTAATACAAATCGTATTGCAATTTGATCAAACTTTCTTCGATAGATTCTCCATAAGAATAATTGACCTGTGCCCAGCCTGTAAGTCCTGGTTTTATAACATGTCTTGTTTCATAAAATGGCATTATCTGGGCAATCTCAGTAACAAAAAATGGTCGCTCGGGTCTTGGTCCAATTACGGCCATATCACCTTTTAAAACATTAAAAAACTGAGGCAGCTCATCGATTCTGGATTTACGCATAAACTTACCAAATGGCGTAATACGTTTATCTGATGCTGTTGCAAAAACGGCTCCGTTTGCTTCAGAATTTTCGACCATCGTTCTGAATTTATAGATTTTAAAAACATGCCCGTTTTTACCTACTCGTTCTTGTGTGTAGAATAACTTTCCTTTATTTCCAAAAAAATTAGCGATTGTAATAAAGGGTATTAAAAACAAGCACATTAACAATCCTAAAGAAGAGAAAAAGAATTCCAGTATTCTGCCCAGTAATAAATACAATTTATTGTTATTGCTTCGGCTAAAAGGGAAAAAACGATAAAAATCTCTGGCAATATACTGAACTGGGATTCGCTGTGTTTTACTCTCATATACTTGTGTATATTCGCGAATGATGTTTCCTGATTGCAGTAAGTGAAGTAATTGCTGATATAAATCGGCTGTAATACCATCTGTTTTTTGAGATGCGATTACAATTTCGGCAACATCATTTTTTACTACAAAACTCTCGAGATTTCCTTTTTTTATTTCATTTACATAATGAAAATTCAAGTCTCTTTCGCAAACAGAATCTGAATTTACAAAACCTATTATTTTATAATGCGGATCAACATTTTCGAGTCCTAAAACCAGCTCTTCAACCTGATTTTGATCACATATTAAAACTACATTTTGGACAAAACGATGAGAAGCAAGAAAATAAACATATAAATATCGCCAGGATAATAACGCAAATAGAACAGCAAAGTAAAATATAACGATTGCAATTCTGTTTTTAGGCAGCTCCGGTGATAAAATTGGCGTTAAAAGATAAACTGAAACTGTAGTTGTAGCAGTAAAAATAGTACTCTTAAGAACTTGAAACTGATTACTTGCAACCTGCAGATTATACATTTCGAAAATAGACCCGAACATGTATATATAAGATATCAATACGATTTCCCAGTAATAATTTGCAATTGAAAATTGAAAATACTGGAAATTAAAAAGCAGATTTAAGAGATATAACGCGAACAGGACGAAAAAGGCATCAAAAGCATGCAACAATACCTTCCTTTCCGATATCTCGAAATGAATTTTCTTTTTTGTGAACATTGGTTTATTTGGTTTTGGTTTGGGGCTAAAACGCTAACAAATGTATTATAAAAAAAGGAATATAAACTATCTAATTTTCAGCTTTTTCAGGAATTTTCACTTTAACCGATAGTAATGTCAAAGCATAAACGAATGCTGGCGCTGCAGTACGCATGGCTGCGTGGTTAATTGTAAGGAGCCAAAATAAATAAAAAGAAAAGAAATACAGGTGTTGCCAATTACTAAGATAGAGGACAAATGGGGTTATTAATAATATTAAAAGTCCTAAAATACCAAATACACCGTGTTCGCTTAACATACGCGTTATTTCATTATGAGAGGCAGCGTCTAAACCAAATAGTTCTTTTCTTAGTTCTTTACCCATGCCGGCTCCAACACCTAAAATAGGATTATCCATAAATAATTTCAGTTCGGTATCTATGATTTCTTCCCGTCCACCCAATCGATCCTTTTTTAATCTTCCTGCTGCATCCTGATTAGCATAACGTTTATTAATTAAACCACCTGTTTCTAAAGAGGTGTAAGTCCAAATTCCAATTCCCATAAGCGCTGTAAGGATAAAAACTGCAGAAAATTTGCTTCTCCCTTTTGCACTTGAAAAATAAAACATTAAGCATAATAAGCAAGCTATCATTATTACACCCGCAATTACTCCTCCTCTTGAAAAAGTTACAATTGCCCTGTATGTGACCATTAACAGCAAAATTCCGTTTAAAATCATTGTTTTTTTTGATTTTGAAAACAAAATTAATTGGGTAAAAAAGATAAAAATACCTAATCCTAAAACGGTAGAAACCTGATTTGGACCAAAGCCTCCCGAAGTGTCAAAGTTAGATTGTGTTCCTGTTAGTACTTCTTTCACACTAGGATTATAGAAAAATAAATACAGTGTTGTACTAAAAATAGGAAGTCCCATTGCTATAACTACATTTTGCAAATCTGAAAATAAAATCTTCCTTTGAAACGTATATATAGCACATATTGCCAGGCAGACCGGTCCTGATAAATTAAAGAATAATGACTTTTTAACATCTACATTATAATAGTCTGTTGATATTGATGTTATTACTATTCCCGGAATTAACAAAATCAGAAAAAACCAATAAATAAAAGCATTATTAGAAAAATTGCTATAAATAAGGCCTAGCAACATAAAAAACACAACAATAAATTTTACATACTCATTATTAAAGTTTCCATTTGTCATTCTTAAAAGCACCTCACATCCTACCATGTAGGCAGCTATTAAAAGAACTTCGTTATTTTTGTTTTTTGATCTGTATACAAGATAAAAGCCAACTATTGGGATTATAAGTGCATATATTTTAGACAAAAAAGGCACGGCAAAAATTGCCAAAGCTATTATGCAGTGAATTAAAATCAGAAAACCATAAGACCATGAAATGTTTTTCATATTGTTTAATTTATATAAGCAGAGATTAACTTTTTTATTACAACCTCTTCTGAATAATTTTCTTCAACTGATTGTTTAAAATTATTTCCTAAAGTTTTTCTAAAGGAATCATCATCTGTTATTTTTTTCAATTGTGTTTTTACTTCTAAATCAGATTGAGGATCAAATAATAATCCATTTACCTCATTTTGAATAATAGATGAACAATAACCTACATTGGTAGAAATTACTGCTAAATTCCCTAAACCATACTCCAATAGAGTAACAGGAAATCCTTCTTGTGTAGAGGCTAAAACACCAATTGAAGCTTGTGACAAAATATATCGGACATCACTTTTTGCTCCATACAAATGTATAGCATTCTCTAATGAATAAGATGCTATATGTTTTTTTAGCTGATCTGAGTAATTATCAAAATAATCTTTTCCAATTAAATGTAAGCTCCAGCCATTTTCATTCAATTTTAATTCAGAAAACGCTTTTAAAATTAAAATATGATTTTTAGGATTTTTTAAATTCGCTAAAAAAACAATTCTTTTACCGTCAATTCCTTTTAAACTGGTTAATTCTTCTGTTTCAGTTTCTGAAGTTGTAAAATTAGGTATAAAAACTACTCTTGAACAGCGCATGTTCTTCTTGCTCCATTCTAGTAACTGAAGATTAACAACAAAAATAGCAGAAAAAAAAGCAGAAAGACAAATCAATGTCTTGTTCTCTTTTTTCGTTTCTTTTTCTCTAGTTCCGTAATGATCATGCCAAATAATTTTTATTTGCGGCAGAGTTAACTTTACTAAAACGGCTATAAAAAAAGAAGAACTATGAGCATGTATAATATCAATTTGATTCTTTTTTATATATTTTCTTAAACGAAAAACTGCCTGAAAATCAATGCTTTTTTTCTTTTCTAAAAACATATAAGGTACATTTGAGTCTATTTTAGTTTTTAAAGAACCTTCTTTTCTTGTTGCTATTAAACCTGAAAATACTATTTTTTTTGCTAATGCATTTGCATAATTAACTGCCATTTGTTCTGCTCCGCCTGCTTCTAAAGAATCTATTATTTGTACAATTCTCATTTTATTAAAAGCTTTTTAATTTCAAATTCAAAAACATCAGTTGTATATTCTTGCGACCATTTTGCGGCGAGTTTACTTTTATCAAAAAATAAATTCTCCTCTTTAATTATTTCTGTTATTTTATTCAAATCCTGCTCTAAATTCATTTCCAGCAGAACTCCTCTATTTCCATAATCTAACATAAATGGCACACATGAAACCTTTGTAGCCAAAGGTACACATCCCCAAAACATAGCTTCAGCAACAGCTTTTGGCCAGCCTTCACTTTTAGACGGCAATAATACAAAATGACTTTTTTGATAGGCTTTTTTTATTGTTTCCTGTTCATGATTTCCTTTTAAAAAAACATATTCTTCTAATCGATTTTCTGTAATATATTTTTCTAAAATAATTCGTTCAATTCCTTCTCCATATAAATTAAGAATTGCTTTATTACCATTTTTTACAATTTGCTCTACAAGTTTTATTGCATATAACGGATTTTTACCAGAAACTAAACTTCCAACAAAAATGAATTCAAAAACTGAATCAAAACCAGTTTTTAAAATAGTTTCTTTTTCATTTTCTGAATAAGTAGCTGTAAAAAAAGGTTTTATATTTTTTGATTGATTTTTCCAGTTTCCATAAACCAAAACCTGCATATTTCGTGTTAGAAAAGTACTACTCAGAATGTACTTTTGTAAACGATATGTCCAGGGTTGTTTGCTTGCAGAATCCCAGTTTCCTGCATATTTAGCTGTTTTAATTTTGTTTGGAAATAAAACCTGCACTATACAGCCTAAAAAACCTATATTTCCCGGACAACGCAAATGAATGTGATCTGCAGCTTTCATTGCCCAAAATATTCTCCAAAGTATTATTGGAAACTTAAAAACAGAAAATATACTATTCTTAAAACTGGTTAAATTAAAATTAGGTACTTTTCTAAAATCGATTTCAGGATGATTGTACGCAATATCAATTGCTGTTGGATTCCCTTTTAGTAAAGGTCCGACAACTAAGACTTCATCAACATATTTTAACCAAATATTCATTTCACGCACATAAGGTGCGTAACCAAAATACTGATTGTCATTTTGAATATGATTGACATGAGTAATGATTACAAGTTTCATTTAAGTAATTCTTTTGAAAAATTCACACAATAATTGTCTATCGTAAATTTGAGCAAAAAAGTATTTCTGGCATTAATACTCATTTGAACTTGTTGATTAAAGTTATTTTCAACTCTTTCAAAAAGTGAAACTATAGATTCTTGATTTGAATCGAATTTAAAACACTCCTCACCATCTTGTACATATTTTGTGAGTCCTGTTGAGTTAGAAATCAATAATGGGGTGTGATTCATCATAGCTTCTAAACCAACAGTTGGTAAATTATCCACTTTTGAAGGTATTATGGCAAAATGGCTTTTACATAAATAATCATCGATTTTATCATAACTTAATCCTCCTAAATAAAAGACATTCTTCTCTTTTTTTATTAATTCTTTTATTTCTTTTACCTCACTTCCCGTTCCTGCAATATTCAAAATTATATTTGTCGTTTTAACTTTATCGCAATAAATTTTAAACGCTTTAACGAGGTCTAAAATTCCTTTTGAAGGATCTAATCTGCCTAAAAAGGATATAACAATATTACTCTGGCTGTCACTTGTTTTTCCATTAAATCGATCTTTCATCGGATTTAAAACAACCATTCCTTTATTATAAACAGAATAATATTTTTCCAAATCTAATTTTGCCAATTCTGATGGGCAGACAATAACATTACAAAATAATCTATAAAACATCTTTTTTCGTAAAAAAGCCATTTTGTGTTTTATTCCGGCATGTTTTTGATCTTTTGAAATTTGATCACTTAATGTATGATAATAGGCAAATGTTTTTGCTTTTGAAAAAGACAATATTTTTGATATTGCAATTGTAATATTGGCCCCTACAAAATGACCAACCACCACGTTTGGCTTATACTTAAAATAAAGTTTAGAAAACCAAACAACATCTTTTATAGAAGTAGGTCTTTTTTGAGTTGGCCATGAATACACGATAATTTCACCTTTTTCTTTAGTAATAATCTCTTTTTCTTTAAAAAAGGGAATATGTGAAATAAAAATCACCCGGTTTCCTAAATCTGCCAAATGATGAGCTAAGTAATAACTCATTGATGCAAATGAATTTTCAGTATAATTATGCGCAATTAAAATTGTTTTCATAAATAGCTTACTTTATTTCGGGTTTATTAAATAATAAACTCCACCAACCCACACTTCTTCCCAAGGCTTCCGTAAAAGCTTCTTTTTTATTTTGGTCTGTAATTACATTGGTAAACCTGATAAAAGCAAGTAAAATTGTTATTGCATTCCATTTAAAGCGTTCTTTTAAATTGGGTTTTGAATTTTTAACCCGCCAAACATACCATCCATTTCTTACGACCATTTTACCGTATTTATACTTATTTGGCCTTCCGGAAGCATCATGAAAATGAGATAATTTTACATTTGTATTAATTACATTTTTGCCAAATTGTAAAGCTCTTAAACTAAAATCTGCATCTTCATATAATCCATAACCTTCAAAGAATTTAGAAAACTCAATTTTTTCAAACACAATTCTTCGAAATGCCATTGACATTCCAATTAACAAATCCACTTCATAAGTTTTACCCGTCATCGGAAATCCACAAGTTCTTCCGTGTGAATAAGTTGGCATTTTGCCTGGTTCTAAATTAGATTCAAGACAAAAGAAATTCCTTACTACATTTCGTAATCCTTCTTTGTAGTAATAACCTTCAAATAAATAATATCTATTTTTATTATATGTAGTATTTGGTTGCTGAGGTTTCCATTTATATTCATTAACTGCTACACCTCCAACTCCACAAATACTATTATTTATTTTAAATGTTTTGACTATTTCTACAAAATAATCAGGCTCCAAAATTGTATCATCATCTAAAAAGCAAACAATTTCTGAATCCTTTGCTACTTTCGAAATCCCGTAATTACGTTGTTTAGTAAGCCCACGGTTTTCAATAGACACTAAAAAATATTTCAGTTTTTTAAAGTTATTATCTTTCAAAACTTTTTCTGTTTCTCTATTTAAAGAACCATCAATAATTAAAATTTCATCTGGATATAATATTTGATTTTGAACAGATTGTAATAAATTTAACAATGCATCTGGACGCATATAAGTACAAATAACTAGCGAAAATTTCATGTTTATTTATTTCTAATTCCTAAATCATTTAGTTTTTTAGCATAAAAAACTGATTTTTTAAACTGCAGATTCTTGTAAGGCATTCTAAACAAACGATATAAAAAGCTTTTTTTTGAACCTTTCAAAAGATAAAGAAAAAAATATTTATGCTTATATTCTATAAGCTGTTGTGGCGTAAAATGTTTTACTATCCCATACATTACGGTTGGACTTGGAACAGGGCGAATAGACTTAACGGGTGTATCTAATTCCCAAGGTTGGGCTTTTCTCTTTTTTCCTAAAATCTTAGACTGATTGCCCCAAAATCGATATCCACCCATTGGCGGTTTTAAATGCAAGTTTGTAGAAAAAGGATTATGAATTACAATTTGTCCTAATTTAAATAAAGACATTCCAAAATCGCTATCCTCACCATAACCACCATCAAAATTAATATCATTACCTACTAATTTTCTAACATATTCTGTTTTAACACAAGAATTTGCGTTACTAAAACTTTGACTTGTACCAACCAACCATCTTTTTTCGCCTAATATCTGGAGTTTATCTTCTAAATCCGTTAAGACTTGTTCTTGATTATCAGCCTGAATATCAAGCCCGTTACAAGCCGCTACTTTATATGTTTGTAATATTCTGATGTGATTTTCTATGAAATTTGAATGAAAACGAACATCATCATCGCCAAAAACGATATATTCTCCGGTACATAATTCAATTGCTTCATTTCTAGCCCGACAACTGCCTTTTGTTTCCTGCCATTTAACAATTAATTCAAAAGGAAAATCTATTGAATTATATATATCCTCATCTCTTAAATCTTTAGGAGTGGCATCTACAATTACAACTTGTGAAACCGGATAAGTCTGAGAAGCCAAATCCTTCAACAATTGAAGCGTAAAATCCTGACGCATCATTGTTGGGATGATATAACTAACTGTTGGATTTCCCTCAACAGCTAACAATTCCTTAGGCTTAATGATTGGTTTGGCGCCTGATTTTTTGAAATTTTTCTTAGCATAAAAAAAAGCATTCCATTCTTTCCATTTCCAAAATCCTTCTCTGTATAACATAAAAACAGAATGATCTATTTTGAAATTTTTTCTAAAGAAAACATATCTGTCTTTGGCTGATATTTTGATTTCTTCTTTAGCATTTGATTCAAAAAGCCCTTTTACATATAATGGAATAGCTGCTGAATTTCGCAAAGCATTGTATCCAAAATCCAATGCCTGCAATTGAACATTTTGATATTCAGTATCAAAACCTTTCAAAGTTTCCCAAACTGATTGACGAACCGCAAACTGATTTGGATTTACTCTCCAACTTAAACATTCGTCAAGATTATCAAAATCATTGATAAACATAAAAAAAACTGCTGTTTGATATACCAATTCTGGAAAAGCATTTTTATATCCTTGCTCAAAAGAACTATGCCAAATATCTCCGGCACCTTTTGACAATGCCTCTAATTGATCAAAATTTGGCTGTCCATTGTAAAGAATAACTTCTCCGGTTGTTGTTACAAATTCATTTAATTTCATTACTATTACGGATTAATTACGCTTTTATAAAATTCTATATTTTGTTTTGCTATACGATCAATATTAAAAAAGTCTTCCACTTTTTTTCTTGCTGATTTTCCCATTTTCAAACACAATTCTTCATCATTTAAAAGAATATCAATTTTTTTTGCAAATACTTCATGGTTTGTGGGATGAACCAAAAAGCCATTATCTCCATCATCAACCATTTCATTTGCCCAGCCAATATTTGAAGCAACAATTGGTTTTTCCATAGCCATAGCTTCGAGCCAGGAAACAGGAAATGCTTCTGCAAAAGAAGGGAAAACACACAAAGTTGCATCCTGAATTTTTTGTTTTATTTCTGTGTATGGAACACTTCCTAAATAGACTGCATTTTGCTTTGCTTTGTCTGAAAACAATTCCTGCATCATTTGCCAGATCGATGCATTTCCTGAAATAATATCAGAAACATCTTTACCAATTAAAGTCAATTTAACATCAGGATTATTTTTAATAACTTTATTAAAAATGAAAGGCAATTCCAGAAGTCCTTTTTTACGGATTAAACTTCCAAAATACAATATACTTTTTTCTTTTTGAACATTTTTATCTGATTGGAATAAACTTACGTCAATAGGATTTGGAATAATTGTAAAGTTTTTAACCAGACCAAAAACATCATTTGTTGTGTCAGCAGTAAACTGACTAACAGACAATAATGCATCTGCCTTAATTAAAGCTCTTTTTTCATGAAACTTATTCACCCATTTTACAGGACGATTATCTAAATGGCAGAAATAAGTATCAGATCCGTGCAGTCTAATTATTATTGGACATTTTTTTGGTTTAACGAAAGAGGTTATTCCTGTCCAATCCGGTGCTTCAATTAAATCAACTTCCTTATTAGAATGCAGTTTATTAATTATTCTTTCAATTTTTTTTCTTGTAAAAAACCAAGACAATCCTTTGACTTTTATGTTTTTGATTTGCTGAATTAAAACGCCATTATCTTCAAAAAAGGCATCTTCTTTTTGACCATAAACAAGAACTCTAACTGAAACGCCTTGCTCCAAAAATCCCATTGCAAGATTTTTGATACTTGTACCAATGCCTCCGGAATTTCCGGTCTTGGGATGTGGATATTCTGGCGTTAAAAAAGCTATTTTCATTGTTTATTTCTTAAAAAAATCTTTTAAAATTCTGGCTGTAAATATTCTTGCGCCTGTATCGTTCATGTGTCCGCAAGAAGAAAAGTATTTATTTTCTATTACCACATTTTCGTAGTTGTAAATTTCCGGATACAATTTCTTCACCTTCTCAAAATAATTCATTCCAATCGCATTTTCACATATAGGTGTCATAATCGCTATTAGATTTATATTATTCTTTTTACAAATACTTTTTATTTCTTCGTAATACTGATTCCTTATTGGGTCTACATCTATATTTTCTGCCAATGTCGTATTTGTGTTTGACAAAGCAGAATAACCTCCAAAATCCAGTTCTTTACTTTTTTTATTTATAGCACAAAAAAACATTTCTCTCGCACCAATTTTTGTTTCATACTTGACATATCTGTAAAAAGGTATATAGTACCAAAAATTATAGTTTGGTAAAATCATCAAGTGATTTTTTATAACGTCAGAATCATGCAGATAAGGCAAGAATTTTAAAATTACAGCTTCTGATTTTTTGTCGCTACGTAAACTTAAGTCTACATCAATAATTACATTTTTAATCTTATTTTTTTTCTCTAAGAGTAATTTTAAAACTAAATCGGATTCAAATAATTTTGATCCCTGCATTCCAAAATTAAATGTTTTTAAACCTTGATCTGTGAACATTTGTGTTACAAAATGATTATTAGATCTTGATGAACCTAAAATAACTACATCAAATTCTTGCGGTTTTGAATTGTATATATATCCTATCTTACCTCTGTTTTTTGAGTGAAAAAATGAATTTGTATATACTACATCTAAAACACAAGCGAATAGTATAATAATTGCAAGGATTTTTAAAAGAAAAAATAATAACTTCTTCATAGTTTCAAATTTATCTTTTAAAAAAATCTTTTATAATTCTGCCTGTAAACATTCTTGCTCCAGTATCAGTCATGTGTCCGCAAGAAGAAAAATATTTGTTTTCGACTACCACATTTTCATAATTATAAATTTCCGGATATACTTTTTTTACTTTACCAAAATAGTTCATTCCTACAACGTTTTCGCACATCGGTGTCATTATGGCAATAAAATTAATATGATTGTCTTTACATATTTTTTTAATTTCTTCGTAATATTTATTATGTGGCAAGGGTTTTAAATTGGCAATATTATTTTTCATATTGCCATTTTTATGTTTTACCAATGGATAATATCCTAAGTTGTCTAAAGCATTTGTTTTTTCTTGTTTCACAATTTTATAACTTTCTCTAAAACCTATTTTACCATCGTATTTAATGTATCTATAGAAAGGAATATAATACAATTGATGGAAATTATCCTTTGACGCAAAATGGTCTTTTATAACTTTTGAATTATGTATATAGGGTAAAAACTTAGCCGAGATTCCTTCAGCTTCCTGATCGTTTGAAAGATTTAAATCAGCTTCGAGAATAACGTTTTTAATCTCATATTTTCTTTCAATCATTAATTTCAATAGTAATGAAGCTTCAAATAAATGCCCGCCGCTCATTCCATAATTAAATGTTTTTAAACCTTTATCTTCAAACATCTGGCCAACAAAATGATTATTTGCACGAGACGAACCCAAAATAACAACATCTAGTTTTTGCGCTTTAGAATTAAAAACTGTTTCTATTTTACCTCTATTTGCCGATTGCAAAAAAACACAAGTATAAATTACATCTAAAACTATAGCAATCAAAATCGTGAACACTAAAATTTTCGCTGCATAAATTAAAAAATTCTTCATTAAAACTGAAAATATATAAACTCCTTATAGTCTGAATAAGTCCCAAAAGCCATTATTGCCAATATTGCCAATGATAATTTTAACATGCTTCTTTTTCCTGAAAGTGGCTCTATTTTATTGCGATTATTCCATTCAATCAAAACAAATATTCCAATCATAAGCAACAACTCATAACTATATCTTTCATTATTGAGATATTGGAAACTAAAATCACGATTGGTAATCACTCTTTTTAAATATAAAACTGCATCGCTAATTGTTCTCGCTCTAAAAAATACCCAGGCAATACAAGTCAGGAAAAAAGTATAAAAAATACTCATTAATACTTTAGCTGAATCAAAATTAAACTTCAATTCGATAGCATCCATATTGTTTCGATTGCTGTTTGATAATAACAGAGGCAAGAAATAAACGGCGTTTATAAATCCCCAGGCGAGATAAGTCCAATTGGCTCCATGCCAAAATCCACTAACAACAAAAATGATAAAAGTGTTTCTGATTTTCATCCAGGTTCCACCTTTGCTTCCGCCTAACGGAATGTATAAATAATCGCGAAACCAGGACGAAAGCGAAATATGCCAACGACGCCAGAACTCAGCGATATCTCTGGAGAAATAAGGATAATTGAAGTTTCGTAATAAATCTAATCCGAATAATTTTGAAACCCCTAACGCAATATCTGAATAACCTGAAAAATCTCCATAAATCTGAAAGGCAAAATAAATGGCTCCCAATATTAAGGAGAATGAATTCATAGAGCTGTAATTGTCAAAAATGGCGTTGGCATAAGTGGCGCAAGTATCTGCAATAATTACTTTTTTGACCAATCCCCAAACAATTTGATAAATTCCTTCTTTGGCTTTTTCTAAATCAAATTCTCGTTTTACTTTTATTTCAGGCAATAAATGCGTTGCTCTTTCGATTGGTCCTGCCACCAGAAGCGGAAAATAACTCACAAATAATGAATAATCTACAAAGTTATATTCGGCTTTTATTCGTTTGTAATAAATATCAATTACATACGATAAACCATGAAAAGTATAAAATGAGATTCCAACCGGAAGTATTACATTCAATAAAATAGGACTTGCTTTAAATCCAGCAGAATTTAATAAATCTGAGAAAGAGGCGGCAAAAAAGTTGTAGTATTTAAAAACTCCTAAAAAACCTAAATTGACCAAAATACTGAGCCAAAACCAAAATTTTCGACTTTTTTCTGATTTACCTTTTTCGATTTGAATTCCGGTGTAATAATCCAGAAATGTGGAAAAAACCAGTAGAAAAAGAAATCTCCAATCCCAACAAGAATAAAAATAATAACTGGCAACAATTAATAAAGCGTTTTGAGTGCTTTTGGTTTTATTGAAAACGAACCAATACAAGAAAAAAACGATAGGTAAAAAAATAGCAAATGCTATGGAGTTAAAAAACATCTGTGGTATTTATAAATTTTAAATTAATTCGTTTTTTCTAAAATTAGTCTGAAATGATTTTCTACCATTTTTGGCAAAGAAAAGGAATTGGCGATTAATTCTCTCGTATTAATAGATATCTTTTTGTTTCCTGAGTAAATATCTTCAAGAATTGTGGTCAAAGCCCTGATGTCTTTTGCTTCAACTATATATCCGTTTTCTCTATTAGAAATCACTTCTGTATTTCCTCCCACATCGGTTGTAATTACGGGAACATTTGCCGCAAGACTTTCTAAAATTGACAAACTAAAACACTCCATGTGTGTGGGCTGCAGCATATAATCGTATTGAAAAAAGATTTCGTTAAGATTCGCTTTACTTCCCATAAAAACAAAACATTTTTCGAGAGCATATTGTTTTATTTTCTCTGTTAATTGTTTTTTATAAGGTCCGTCTCCGTAAATGGTTATTACAATTTCATTTTTTATTTGAGTTGGAAGAGAATTTACAGCTTCTATCAAATCCTGAATACCTTTTGATTCTCTAAGATGCGAAGCAACTAAAAAACTTGGTTTAACCGCATTTCTGGTTTCTCTAACTAAAATACTATCTAAAATAACACCATTATAAACTGTTTTGGATTTCGATTTTAAATGCGATCCAAAGTCTTCTAAAATTGCATTTACGGTATAATTTGATACGCCAACAAAAAGATCAATATATTTTGAAAATAAAACTCCTTTTATCCTTTTGTTTATTTTCTTTTTGAATGAATATCCGTTTAACGGTCTCGGATTATGGTCGACAGCAATAATTTTTGCCTTCGATAATTTGCTGATTTTATAGAAAAAAGGCGTACATAACTCTACAAAATGAGTTACAATATGAGAATATTCCGTTTTATTTTGTTTGTAAAAGGAGAGAAAATTGTTTTCAACGCTTTCTTTTTTATTACTATAAATCGTTAAATTAGAATATTCTCCATGATGGGAAGTATTTGGAAAAAACCAATCGACTTCAATACCATTTTCTTTGCATTTTTTATCAAAAGCCCAGAAAAAATAATCCATACCTCCCACTCTTTCAGGAAGTAATGCATAATTACAAAGTATGGCTATTTTAGTCATTGAATGAAGCTAAAGTTTTTGAAATACGTTTGCTTGTTCCAGCCAAATCTTTTCCAATTTGTAAATTAATCATTGCTTTTCTGTCTGCCTTTCTTTCTTCGGGATTATTAAAAGTTTGATTAATTTGATTGATTAATTCCTGTTTATTTTTAGCAATCATTACAGCATTGCCATCGATAACTTTTTTATAGTGATCGTATTGTAAAAATTTTTGATCATTAAAAAATCCGTTTTCCAGATTCCCAAAAACCGTATTAATTACCGGTTTATCAAACAACATAAAATCTAAACTCATCGTAGAGCACATATTAATGCTTAAATCTGCATTTTCTAATAATGATCTTAAATCTGTGATATCTTCATCGCTTGGAATTCGCTGCGACCAGCTTTCCTGATGATTTTCTCTGGTTAATATCCATTTAGGCACATTCCATACAATTTCGGGAAATTCATCTCGTATAGCTTTAAACCTTCTGTCATCTTCAGCGGGAGAAGTTCTTACTAAAAGTTGTACTTGTGTGTCGATTTCATTATTTCGAATTGCCTCAGCAATAGCTTTAATTACAACTGGATCATTTTTACCTATAGAAACATCAGCACAGCTATAGCAAATTATTTTTTTGCTGTTATCCAATCCGAATTTAGTAAAGAAATTTTCCTTTATAGATTTGTATTTATCAAGAACATAAGGCTCAAATTGAGGTGTTCCAACAATTTGAATATTTTCCGATTTTACATTTGGATAAAAATAAAGCAACTCTTCTTTCATTAACTTACTCCAGACCAAAAAATTATCAAATGTTCCCAACATTCTTCCTTTTGAAGCTAAATTATCCCAACTAAAAATAAAAGTGCTTGTTGAAATTTTTGCCTGAATAGCCGCGTACAAAAACGGCGCTAAATAAGGCGGACGCTGGTGCGTAAAAAACAAATGTGAAGGTTTGTCTTTTTTAAGTATTTCGATATATTCTTTTGTTATTTTATTTTTTGAAAAAGATAAAAACTGCAACTTTTCGACAAACAAAATGCTTGAATTTGAATTTATATATCGGGTAAAAAGGTATAATCCTTTTACGGCTAAAGAACGAATAGAATTGTTTTTTGGATATCCTGAAACAAGGGTATTTCTCATACCATAAAACCCTTTATGATGTTGCAAATGCCCCAATTCTTTCCACTTTCTAAACAACCAGGTGCCTTTACCTTCAACAAAAACAGGCAATTCCTTTACTTCAACATTTGAATAATTCAAATTACTGTAACAACTTTTGGGTAAACCTGAATAAATAAAGATTTTGTCAAATTCAGAAGCTGCTTCTACAATAAAATCACTCATTATAAAGTTTCTAAACCCTACTCCATCTGTAATTACTATACCTATTTTTTTCATTTTTTATAAAAATTCCTAATTCTTCAATTTTTTAATTACTCTTCTATAATTTTTCTTGATTTTTTGAATTAAGAAAAAAGTATTATCCTTAAAAATGATGGGCTGTGAAATTTTATTATCCTGAAAATTCAACATATCAAACAGGATGTTAATTCTTTTAGTATGTTTTTCGCTAATACCGTACGACCTTGCATACCAAGTATGGTATAAAATTACTTCACCATTGTAAATTACTGAGTTTGTAATTTGGTCTTCATTCATTTTGGCATCCAGAAAAAGAAAACGTTTGTTCTTTCGTCTTAACCAAAGATAAAAACAATAATAAGGTTCATATAGACTATTAATATCGTAATTACCTTTAAGGTTTGTCAAGTCATCATCAAATTCATTATTTAAAATATAATGGTTTTTAACGATTTCTTTTTTATTCCAAATTCTCTCAAGTTCTTTAAAATTTATAATCGAAAAAAATGTATTAATTAAATTAGGATTATAAATTCTATGCGAAATTATTCCTCCATCTCTAATACCACAAATCATATAATCTTCGGACTTCATTTTATCAATAAGATCAAAAATAATCTTTGTATCCTGAAATAACACATCTTCGTCAGCCATAATAAGCCATTCGATATTTTTATTTCGTAACTTTTTCATCATATAAAAAATGCTGTGCAAAGCATGCATCCCGTTTCGACCATCAATAACATATTTTTGAATGTTTTGTGGAAAAAACTGCGAACTTTTAGAATATAAATCAAAGTTTATAACTGTAGAAAGTATCGCTATTTTAGAATTTTCTTCTACCATAATTTAAAATGCAAATTCAGAAGTTGTACGTTAATTATCATCTATAATTTCTTTCTTCTTTTAATTATTTCTTCTGCTTTTTCCCAATCCTGAAGTGTATCAATATTAACATACGATTCAGGTTCTGATTCTATAAATGCAATCGTTTTTCCGTAAAGCGATTTATCCTGTAAGAGAACTTTTGTTTTGGTAATATAAATACTTCCATCTCTATGATAAGCAACAGGAAGTTCCTGTCTTCTACTGATAATCTGATTTTCTCCTGTGGCTATTTTTAAATTCCCTTCTATATTAACTTCAAACGTCCAATGAGGATTGTATTCATGTGGCACTGTCAACACTGAAACTAAAGAATCACAATTGCTTTTTATGAATTTTTCAATAGCGGTATTTAGAAAAGTAACACTTCTAAAAGGGCTTGTAACCTGAAGTAAACATACGGCATCAAAAAAAACATTTTGAGACTCATACCATTTCAAGGCGTGAATTATTACATCAATTGTAGCTGTATTATCTTCTGCTAATGTTGCTGGCCTAACAAATGGAACAGTAATCCCAAGCTTTTTGCCTGCTTCAATAATTTGTTCATCATCACTTGACAAAATTACTTCTGAAAAATAATTGGATTGCAAAGCAACTTCTGAGGTATAGGCCAATAATGGCTTACCATCTAAGCTTTTAATATTTTTACCAGGAACTCCTTTCGAACCACCACGAGCCGGAATAAGTGCTAAAATTCGCATTAGTAAGTAATTGTCTTATGAAATTGCAAAGGTAATTCTTGTAATAAACCAGCAATCTCTTCACCAGCTTTACCATTTCCATAAATTGGCGAAGAAGTAAATTTTCCTCTTGCAATTGAATCTAATATAGCATTTTCAATTTTTTCCTGACAATAATCAACATCAATACTGTTGCCTCCTCTGTCTCTTTTGTTTTGTCTGGATCCAATATTTACGACTGGAACTCCTAAAAATGCACATTCCCTGATACCAACACTTGAATTCCCTATTAAACACGAGCTATGATGTAGTAATTGCAAAAAATCCTTTCCTTCCATATTCTTAAAAAAATGAACATTCGGCAAAAAATGCTGCTCTCTAAAAGCACGAATTCCGGTTGATGTTCCATCTGCTCCAGCATCAACATTTGGCCAAAACCAAAGTGTTGGCATATTCAATTTAAATATAGCTTCAAGTGTTACTTCAATATGTTTACGGGAATCTTTATATTCATTTGTTACCGGGTGCTGCATTACCACAAGATAACCTTTCGATAAATCAGGTTTTGACCCCACCCCTCCATATTTTTCATACGGGTCAAATGGAAGAACTGTACTTTCAAGAATATTTGTTGCCAAATCAATAGAAGGGCAGCCTGTATTAAAAACCATCTCAGGGTATTCTCCTAATTTGATTACACGATTTCTTGCATTTTCAGAAGCTACAAAATGATAATCTGCTAATTTAGTGATGGCGTGACGTACTTTTTCATCGATATTTCCTGTTACTTCTCCTCCTTGTATATGTGCCAGAGGAATATTCATATAAGAGGCTGCAATAGCGGTTGCCATTGTTTCAAATCGATCGGCAACAGTGACCACAATATCAGGTTTCAAATTATCAAAAACACTGGACAGTTCCAGAATTCCTATTCCGGTTGTTTTGGCAGCTGCTGCTAAATTTTCTCCTTCCAGTACATTAAACACTTTTGCAGAAATAGTAAAACCATCTTTTTCTATGTAGTTTACTGCAGAACCATATCGGTCTAATAAAGCTGAAGCCGCAACAATCAATTGTAATTCTAAATCAGGATGTTTATCAATTGCTGATAAAACTGTTTTAACACGGCTGTATGATGGGCGCGCTGTAACAACTACGGCTATTTTTCTTTTTTGATTCATATTAAGTTATCTTCATTTAAAAAGTCCCATTGTTTCATGTTTGATTTAAGAGGCTTGCCTATAACTTCTTTATATTTACTTGCCAAAATACCATATCCTTTTGGTTTCTTGGCTTCTAAATCTTCAAAAGTAAGAATGTGATTTTTAGGCAAATCTTTATTAACGGCCAATGACTTTTCAAAAATTTGTTTCAAAGACTCTACTGAATCTGTATTATTTTTATCAATTGGATGGGACAATGCCTTAGCTATATTTTGAACCGCCTGAACTAATTCCTTTGTTTCATATAGAGTTAATGAAGCTTTTGAATCAGGTCCAAAAAGGGCTCTGTCAAACACCACATGAAATTCTAATATATTGGCTCCTAATGCTGTTGCGGCAATACAAGTTTCCTTTTTGGCTGAGTGATCTGAAAATCCAACCGGAACACCATAACGATTTTTCAATTCAGAAATAACGTTTAAACCATATTGTTCAGGTTGTGTGGGATAAGCTGTGGTACATTGCAAAATAGAAAAAACGACATTTCTTTCTTTCAAAAAAGCAACGGTTTCATCCAGTTCCGAATAAGAACTCATACCTGAAGATATAATTATCGGCTTGCCTGTTTGGGCTATTTTTTCTAAAATTAAAAAATTATTTACCTCACCTGAACCAATTTTATAGCATTTTACATTTAATTCTTCCAACCAATCTACTGCGAGATTACTAAATGGAGAACATATAAAATCAACGCCGACTGAATCACAATGCTGTTTAATTCCTTTCCATTGTTCTAAAGAAAAACTCATTCTTTTCCAGTACTCAAAACGCGTTTTATCTTCTAATGAAAACTGCACTCTAAATGGCTCATATTCGCTACTTTCAGCTTCAGCAATATGCATTTGAAATTTAACCGCATTAGCACCGGTTTGCGCTATGGCATCAATATAAGAATACAATATTCCTAAACTGCCTTCGTGCGCCTGACCGATTTCGGCGATAATATAAGGCGATGATTCTTCTGATAACATGTTTAATTTTCTAATATTATGTATTAACAAAAATACTTATTTTCCAGGTTCCCAATAGATTTTTGTTTCTTGTAATTTTTGATAAGCATGATATTCTTTTATCGATAATCTATTTGCATTTTTAATAATTTTTGGAATTGAAAACAACAAATCCAACATAGCTAATAAAAGTGCTTTTAAAGCTTTAAAATCTCCTTTAAAAACTTTTAATTTTAACTGCATCCAAATAGAATATGCTAATTTTCCCGGAATAATCTTAATTGGATAAAACAAGAAATATAAATACCAGCCAGCACGCAGTGATCGTTGTAAACGTAAACTGTAATCAGCATTTTTTTTACGAGATTTTATATCTACTCTATGATTGACTAAAACTTCGGGTAAATAGTGTACTTCCCATTTTTTTTTGAATAACTGATAGGATGCAAAATCTTCTTCTCCATAAAAAATAAACCATGCAGGATAATCCGGGATTTCTCGCCAGGCTGACATTCGCCATACATTAGCTCCACCTGCGAAACTTTTCATTTGATGCGAAACTTCATCGCAATTTGTTGTTTGTGGTTCTTCTAAATTCCAGAAAATTCTAAAACTAAAAAGTGCAATTTTTGAATTTTTATTAAAAGCATCCTGAATAATTTCTAAGGGATTTTGAGTAATAAAATGTAAGTCATCATCAATAGAAATTGCAAATTCAGTTGTTACCAGGCTCATCAATTTGTTTCTGCAATGAATCAACCCTTTGCTTTCACTATTTCTAATTATTTGAATTTCTGGATACTGATCCTGAATAAACGCACAAGTATCATCTGTAGATCCATCATCGCAAATAATAAATGCAACATCTTCCCTATCTAATAAATATTGACTCTTACGTAATGTAAAAGCCAAATCATCTTTTCGGTTTTTGGTTGTAATTAATATTGAAAATCCTTTAGAAATCAATGTCATATATTAATATTTTGAAATCATTTCCTTTGGCAATTTTTTCCATTTCAAAAAAAACTTTACCAGTATTTTTACCGAAATAAACTTTACGAAAAGCTTGTTTTTTATCCAGTAAAGAAAAGGATTGAGTTTATTATTTTTATAAAAACCGCTATATAATTGAGCTATATCTTTATTTGAAGTTTGAGGGTTAATCATCCAGTCTTCTAAAGTATTTCCCATGTGATAGGCATAATTATCTTGTGTTGTTAAACGCCAATAATCTTTTTTAAGTGGGGCTCTGTCTAAATAACTTTCACTTGACCCACCCATCTTAAATTCGAGATAACTTGTTATTTCTTCAAAAATATCTTTTTTATAAGTAGCCACAAAATGACCCGAACCTATTAATACACTTTCATCATCATTAATCTTAAGTCCTAAATTATAATTTAAATAGTCCTGATTATAATCTCTCTTCCAACCTATACTATCATAAAAGCGAATTAAACCGTTCTTGTTTTTTACAGGAATAAATTGAAGTTTTGAACTAAGTATAGTATCAAACAATACGTTTCCACAGTTACTTTCGTACATTTTAAACTGAGGTACAATTCCAACAACTCCGGCTTTTGGAACAGATTTAAAAACATGAACCGTTTCTTTTTGCCAATGGTTTAAAAACAATACATCTGAATCAGAAATTGTAACCAGCTCTATATTGTTTCCAGCCAATCCTTTTAATATGGAATTAAGTTTTCCGATATTTTGAGTATGAATCAATTCCTGTATTTTGTTTTCTTGCAAAAGCGAATCTAAATAATTCACAATTACTATATCACTTCCATTGTTAACAATTGTTATAAAAGTTTGATTGTGTATCGTAGCAAATAATGACTCTAAACATAATTTTAAAATGCTAAAACTATCTTTAAAATATTCTTCGTGATTGGGTATATAAACAGGAATAATAATCTGATGTAAATACTCAGATTTTGATAATGCTTCGTTTTTATTTGGATTAAAACCTACTCTCATGATCCTAAAACTTTATATGTAGCATCTAAATATTTTTTTGAAATAGCTGCAATAGAACGTGTTTCTTTATATTCATTTCTTAAGCTCTGACTAATTTTATTTCGCATAACATTATCTAATAGTTTAAACCTGTTAAACTCTTTTTCAAACGAAGAAAAATCATGTATATCAAACCAAAAATCATTCAAAGTATTTTTTAATCTTTCCGGCATCGCCCCAACTTTTGTCGAAATAATTAATTTTCCGGCAGCCATTGCTTCAACTCCCACTAAAGGGCCTGATTCTTCTAAAGACGGGATAATTAAACAATCTACTTCTTCAAAAACAGAACCTAACATATCTGATTTTATAAATCCATAAAAATTTATTTCAGAAAATCCGGCATATTTCTTTTCTAATTTTTCTTTTAGTTCTCCTTCTCCAACAACAATAAGCCTATCATTTGTTTTTTTACATTTAATAAAAAAAGCTATTGCTTCTTCAAAACCTTTTCCTTCAGAAATTCTTCCCAATAATAGAAAATTAGTGTTATTATCATTGTATTGTAACGAGAGTAATTTATCTTCTATAAAACTGCATTGATCAATTATATCATAATTATTCATTTGTAGTTTACTAGCATTATAAAGTGAATGATGGATAAATAATTCAATATCTTTAAGATAATTAAAATTTACATCTTTAATGGTTCCTGTAGTTCTAAAAATAATTTTAGTATTTTTTTTCTTTGAAAAACTAATGATATTACTCATATAATTTGATGAAAACTGAGCACATATAAAAACAAGATCGTATTGTAGAATTAGTTCTTCAAGAATATTATTTATTTTTTGATTGTAATTAAAATAACGTTTTGCAACTATATTGTTTGCATAATTACTATAAACTCCTTTGAATCTGTTTTTTAAGTAACTTAATATAGAAAATATTTTTATTGAAAAATATTTTGAGCATAATAAATTATAAAGAGAGAAAACTTTTTGATTTTTATTGAATTCAAATAATTGAGATCTATTAGTGATGGAACTACTGCTGCAAACATCAATGTCATATTTAGAAGATAAGACAGATGCTATAAATGAACCTTCCAGTTCTCTTCCTCCAAAATCAGCAAAAGGTCCAAATAATAGTATTTTTTTTTTCATTATTTAATAATACATAATCAGTTAAAAAATTTCTTCTTCAAATTCAAAAATTAATATTTTATTTAAGTAAAAATCTTTGAATTTTTTTTAAAATTGAATTACGTTTTATTTGCTCTCTAAAGAAAAACTTATTATCATTTATTAGATTTTTAAAATCATTCGAAAGATTTAGGAATACATAATATTTACCATTCTGGATATATTTTTCAAATCTTTCTTTACTTATTAATAATAAATGGCTTTCAATTAATGACCAGCTCAAAATCATATGTTCTGCCTTAAATTGATTTTTAATTGAACTGGTGTTATCAGTACCTGCCATTCTATATAAAACATAAGAGTCATTAGAGTGAGCTATTTTTCTGGATGATATGAATACTCTACAAAAAAATTCACCATCTTGATTTATCAGTAAATTTTCATTCCACAAACCAGATCTTGAGATAACATTTCTGGATACTAAAAAAACATGGGATGGATAAAATGTATTATAGTTTCCGTAATCTTCCAGTAAATCAAGCGCGAACTCGTAATCTTTATATATTTTTAATTCTTTGATGTTAATCTTTTCATTCTGATTTAAAAATCTACCCCATTTACAAGTTACTATATCAATGTCACTTTTAAGAGTGTTAATTTGATTTTCAATCTTATTCTCAGAAAAAATATCATCGCTATCAATCCAGTTTACAAATTCTCCTTTCGACAACTCAAAACCATAATTTCTGCATGCGTTTGCTCCTTTTAAACGATCTTTTGGCCGATGATGAAACTGAAAACGATTATCTCGCTTCACATATTCATTAACAACATCTTGCGTATTATCCGTAGAACCATCATCTACAATAATACATTCCCAATCTTGATAAGTTTGAGATATAATACTCACAAGAGTTTCCTCTATAAGATGAGCCCTGTTATACGTTGGTATGATTATGGAAACTAATGGTTTTGAATTCATAAATTATTATATCTCTTTTAATAATTTCTTCTTAAAAGAGAAACCTTTATTAAAAAATCTGAAAAATAGCATTAGTAAAAAATAGAACGCCCGTAACTTAAATTCCTTGAAAACAGATTTTATAAAAAGAAATTTATTTTTAGTTAAAATACGTCTTTCATCATAAATTAGAATAATACATCTTTTTAACAGAACCAATCGAACAGACTTGTTCCCGAAGTTAATAACATCTAAATAGGTATACCAATTAGATCTAAAATAGCCTAAATTTAATTCAGATTTTGTTTTTATATTAGATCTGATTGAATTTTCATGATGTCTTCTTAAAGTTACAACTTCATCAATAAAAATTGCTTTCGTAGATTTGAGAACCAGCTTGCTAAAATAATTATACTCTTGTCCTGATTGCAAGTTTTCATTAAACTGTATGCTTTTGGCTAAAGAAGATTTTATGCAAACATCATATGTTAGCCAGTTTATTTTCTGACTAATATAATTGATAGGAGTTATTTCATATTTATCAAATTGATAGTATTTATCGATATAATTTAAATCTGAATTAAAAAATTTTGTTCTTGTAATAACATAATCAACATCATTATTCAACAGGCCTTTTAACTTTAATTCAATATGATTGGCAGTCATTAAATCATCACTATCAAAAAATATGATATAATCTCCATCAGCTTTTTCAATCCCAATATTTCTGCATGCGTTAGCTCCTTTTGTTATATTATTAGGTCTTTCAAAATAACGAAATCGCTTATCTTGTTGTACGTAATTAGAAATAAGACCTGAACTGGAATCAGTGCTGCCATCATCAACAATAATACATTCCCAATTTTTATATGTTTGAGAAACAATACTGTCGAGTGTTTCGCCAATTAAATATTCTCGGTTATATGTTGGAATAATTATGGATATTAACTGATTAATCATCTAATAAGTTTTTAAATAAATTATTCCAAAGAGGAGTAGTTGTATCAGGAAACAATAATGATTTTATAATACCCTGATTATCATTTATTTCAATTGAATTCAAAAGTTTTTCAATTGTGGTTGTAAGATCTGAAAAATTATCAATCTCTGAGAAAACAATTCCATTTCTTCTTAAAAGCCCATAAGGGAGCCAACTTCCTGCAATAACTTTATTTCCTGCATATAATACCTCTGTCATTGTACCACTCAACGCATCACTCAATGGCATCTGAATCATTATATCGGTAGCTAATCTTAATAAAGCAATTTCATCAGAATCAAAATAATCTAAAATCAAAACAATTTTAATGTCTTCAATTAATATTGCATTTAATTCATTTATATATTCTTGGTCTTGCCCATAAGTTAAAGGTAAAACAAGTGTAATCTCTTTTTTTACAGAATCTGGCAAATTTCTTAATTCCTGTAAAACTTTAATATGATTATTTTCCCTAAAAGCATTATGAGAAATAACTATGACTTTTTTATCAAGAGGTATTTTATATTTGATCTTAAATTCCTCTATTTTATTATAATTTAATTTGTATTTATCAATAGAATCATAGATTTTTGTGCTGATTGTAAAAGGCAGGTACTGTGTTTTTTCCGTAAAATCTCTACCATATTTACAAAACAAAATTTCGGCTAATTCTCTTGTTTGAACAGTTATAACTGTAGCTTTTTGTAACGCTAATTGCACATAAAAAACATTCGAAGATCCTGTTGCTCTAAGCAAATCAGACCCCCAAAAACTGCAAATAGATTTTGTGTTTTCTGGTAAAAAATATAAATATTTTAAATTTCTCGGTGTACAAAAATGAAAATGAAAAATTTGGTAATTTTTGGGCTGAATATAATTTTCAGCAATGTGTTTTGCTCTTGAATATTCTTTAATTAATTCTATAAACTTTTTAAAGGTCAATTCTTGTGTCAATTCAAAAAAAACGATCTTCCAAAAAAAACTTCCAAAAAGTAACTGAATAATCTTTTTAAACAAATCTATTTTCTTAATTCTAACTTTTTTTAAATCAAAATAATTATCATATTCAAAGTCCGAAGATAAATTTTTTCCTTTTGAAATATCACGATACCCATCAATATCAATAGCCAATGAGGGGTTTTCAATAATCAAATTTTCATATAATTGATTAAGAAAATTAGACTGGCCAATACCCAGCACAAGTATTTTATTCTTTTTTATCATTAAATAAACTCTCCTGGTATAATTGCTGAATGTCCTTTTCTATTGATAATACCGGTTTTCCAAATATCTCCCGGCAAAACGTTAACATCAATAACTTTTTCAATTACATCAATAAAGTTATTATGATGAGTATCAGTTTCAGAAAGCATAATTCTTAAAGAATAGTTAGCCGCTCTTAAATAGAGATTAGGGATTTTTAGATAAAAATAGTCTTGATTCTCTAAATTATTAAAAGAATAATCCATCTCATCATTTATAAAAGACAAAATAAAGCCTTCGTTTTCATCTTGAAAGTTAATTGCCACTTTCATTTTTCGATAATCAATCTCCTGATACTTAACAAATGTAACCTTAATAATAAGCATTTCACCAGAGATAACTTCATTTAATTCTTGCAGATTATGGTTTAAAAGTTCTACCGATTTGACTTTTAATTTTCCATTACCAAGTCTATCTTTTCTATCAATCAAATTTATTTCACTCCTGCTTTCAGACCTTTTTAAGTAAAAGTCAACAGATTCGTTTTGATCACCTTCAAAAACTACTTTTCCATGTTCCAAAACAATTCCTTTGGTACATAAACTTTTTACTGCCGCCATATTATGGCTTACAAATAAAACAGTTCGTCCTTGTCCTTTTGAAATGTCCTGCATTTTACCAATAGCTTTTTTTTGAAATTCTGCATCACCAACTGCTAAAACCTCATCAACAACTAAAATTTCGGGCTCTAGAAAGGCAGCCACAGCAAAAGCCAGACGAACCGTCATTCCGCTGCTATATCTTTTCACTGGAGTATCAACATAACGCTCACATCCCGAGAATTCAATAATCTCATCCAATTTAGAGGTAATTTCCTTCTTAGTCATTCCTAAAATTGCACCATTAAGATAGATGTTTTCACGGCCCGTCATTTCACTATGAAAACCAGTACCTACCTCTAATAAAGACGCTATTCTCCCTCTGGATTTTATGCTTCCGGTAGTTGGAGCTGTAACTTTAGAGAGTATTTTTAAAAGTGTTGATTTACCAGCACCATTTTTGCCAATAATGCCAAGAACTTCTCCTCGCTCAACTTCAAAATTTATATCCTGTAAAGCCCAGACATAATCTGAATTTCCTTTTGTAGAACGATCATTAACATCTCCAATTTTTAAATATGGATTCTCTTTACCTCGAACCTGATGCCACCATCTATTTAAATCATGGGATAAAGTTCCTGTACCAACCTGCCCTAAACGATATTGTTTAGAAACATTTTCGGCTTTCAATATAATATCTTTTTTCAATTTGCTATTTGTAGATTATGTGTTGACTTATTTAAAATTTAGTTTTCAGAAAAAATTAAACTGTATCAATAAAACTTTTTTCTGTTTTATTGAAAATCAAAACTCCTGTGAAAAAAATTGCAACTGTAAATAGAAAAGTATAACTTAAACCTAAAACCGAGATTTCTCCAATATTAAGAAGCATGTACCTTGAAGTTTCTATAACATAAGCTAACGGATTATATTCTACAAGCCACCCTAATTTTGGTAATTTGTCTTTTATTAATTCCATTGGGTACATTACCGCAGATAAATACATCAATAATTGTATTCCAAAGCCCAATAAGTTACTAAAATCTCTGTATTTTGTTACCATTGATGAAATAAGCATCCCTAATCCTAATCCTAAAATTCCCATAACAGCAATTAAAACCGGGAAAAATAACAATGAAAAGTTTAAAGTCAAATTAACTCCCTGGAAATAATAAAAAATATAAAAGACAACAAAGATTAAAAATTGGATCCCAAATTTAATTAAATTGGATATTACAACAGATAAAGGGGTTATTATTCTTGGAAAATATACTTTTCCAAATATATTAGCATTCGCTTTAAAAGTATCGGAAGTACCGTTTAAACAAGCTGTAAAATAATTCCAAATGGTTATTCCGGCGAGATTGAATAGAAAAGGTGGAACTGTACCTGTATTTATACCAGCAACATTATTGAAAATTATCGTAAAAGTTATTGCTGTAAATAATGGCTGAATTAAATACCAAAGCGGACCTAGGACCGTTTGCTTATAAACTGTAATAACATCACGTTTTACAAAAAGAAATAGTAAATCTCTATACTGCCAAACTTCTTTTAAATTTAGCGAGAAAAATTTATTCTTGGGAGTTATTTCAAACAACCAATCATTAGAAACATTATTATGGTTCATTTTATTTTAATTACATTGGGGACTGCAATATTAGGAATTTTAAAATTATAAAAAAGCATTTTTTTAACTACTTGTATATTATATTTTAAAAAAAATAACATTAATAAATTAATAGGATTTTTACTCATTTATAAAATATATAAAAAGCAAAAAAGGCGTTTTAATACAAAAACACCTTCTTTAATCGATTTAAAATTTATCTTGACGATAATCCTATATTATTTATCTAAAACTTCAAAAGCAGAATTCATACTTTTAAATTCCGGAACTATTTTTTTCATTTTAGCTACAATGTCATCATTTTCATAAAAATCAGCAATTCCGATAAGTTCGTCAATTTCGCTATGCAAATTTTCATATTCATCTTGTATCTCTTGAGCTATCATAATTTTGTTATGATAAGTGGGCAACGTTTTAGAAGTATCATTCAGCAATTCTTCATATAATTTTTCGCCAGGACGCAGACCAACAATTTTTATTTTTATTTCTTTATCGGGAATAAAACCCGCAAGTTTAATCATTTTTTTAGCCAGATCAATTATCTTGACCGGTTTGCCCATATCAAAAATATAGATTTCACCTCCATTACCCATTGCCCCAGCTTCTAAAACTAATTGGCAAGCTTCAGGAATTGTCATAAAATAACGAATAATATCCTGATGGGTAATTGTTACTGGTCCGCCTTCTGCAATTTGTTTGGTAAACAAAGGAACTACAGATCCGTTTGAGCCTAAAACATTTCCAAAACGGGTTGTAATAAACTTGGTTGCACCTTCAATATTTTCTCTTTGGTTTTTCAAAAATAGGGATTGCACATATTTCTCTGCAATTCTCTTACTGGCTCCCATTACATTACTAGGATTAACAGCTTTATCTGTTGAAACCATCACAAATTTCTTAACACGATATCTACATGATAAATCAGCTAAATTCTTAGTTCCTTTAATATTTGTTAAAATGGCCTGAGAAGGATTCTCTTCCATTAAAGGGACATGCTTATAAGCAGCAGCATGAAAAACAACATGCGGATTGTGGTTTTTAAAAACTTTTTCTAATGCTTTTTTACTTCTTACATCAGATATTACAGAAATAATTTTTGTTTCAGAATTCATGCTTAAAGTTTCCAGACACAAATTATGAAGAGGAGTTTCTGCATGATCGAGAATAATAACCTTTTTAGGATTAAAACCTAATACTTGTCTTACTATCTCGCTACCAATAGACCCGGCTGCTCCTGTAATAAGAATTGTTTTGTCCTTTAATTGCTTCGAAATTGATTTACTATCCAAAACTATTGGTTTTCTTTCTAATAAATCCTCAATCTGAATATTTTTTACCTTTTGAGAAATTTCTTTTTGATTTTCCCAGTCGGAAATCAAAGGAACCGTATAAACTCTATAATTGAATTCTAAGCATTGATCAACTATGATTAACTGTTCGTCCTTTGTTAGACTTTTATCTGCAATAATTACTCCTTCTGCCGCAACAGAACGCATTAGAGCCGGTAGTTTTTTTCTTAAAATCAAAATTGGTAAATCCAGCATACGCTTGGATGCATTTTGATTGTTTTTATCCACGAAACCAACAATTTTAAAACGAGAAGGTGTTTCAAATTTTAATGCATTAGCTACCGAAATAGCATTGGCATCAGTTCCGTAAATTACTGTTCTGATTAACTTGGTGCTTGTTTTTTCTGAAAAATATAATTCAAATGTTTGTTTTACAATTACTCGATATAAAAACAAACCACAAAAAGATAAGACCAAATTGATAAACAGTGCTGTATTTAAAAAAGCTTTATGGCCTGCATATAATTCGAATACTAAATTGAAAAATAAAAAAAACACTAAAACTGACATTTGAGAAAACAGCAGTTTTATAGCATCTATATAGGATGAATGTCGAATAATTCCTGAATATGTTCTAAAAAGCCAAAAGAAAAATACATTTACAAAAATTAAGCTTCCAACGAAATAGAAATGATGTGAGGTAATTATATATCCTAAAGCGGTACCTTCAAACAACATATAGGTGAATGTGAATGAAAAAATGAGCACCATTACATCTATAGCAATAATAATCCACCTAGGTAAATAACTTAGGTTATTAATATTTGCCCTTAAATTTCTTGGGGAAAGGAAATTATGGAACAAAGTTCTTATTTTGATTTGTTCGTCTTTATTCAATTTTGATTTTATTTAGTTTTGTAAAATTCGTATTACACACAAAAATACAAATTATAAGGTTTCAAATAATTATTTCTTTATTGGAAATTAAATTTTAATACCTTTTTTCTTCTGTTTTAAAAAATCCATTAAGTAAGTTCCATATCCGGATTTCACTAAAGGCAAGGCAAGTTCTTCTAGTTGAACATCATTTATAAACCCTTGTCTCCAGGCAATCTCTTCGATACATCCCACTTTCAATCCTTGTCTTTCTTCAAGAACCTGAACAAATTGCCCGGCTTGCATTAAACTATTAAAAGTCCCTGTGTCAAGCCATGCTGTGCCTCTGCTTAAAATACCCACTTTTAAAGTTTCTCTTTCTAAATATACCTTATTAACATCTGTGATTTCATATTCGCCTCTGGCACTTGGCTGAATATTTTTAGCAATCTCAACTACTGAATTATCGTAAAAATATAATCCCGGAACTGCAAAATTAGATTTCGGCTCTTCTGGTTTTTCTTCAATAGAAATGGCTTTAAAATTGTCATCAAATTCCACTACTCCATAACGTTCCGGATCTGATACGTGATATGCAAATACAACCCCACCTTCTGGTTTTGTATTTGATTTCAAAAGTTCCTGCATATTAGAACCAAAAAATATATTATCTCCTAAAATTAAAGCAACATCATCTTTACCAATAAACTCTTCTCCAATTACAAAAGCCTGTGCCAAACCATTTGGAATAGCCTGCTCTGCATAACTGAATTTACAACCTAAAGATGATCCATCTCCAAGCAATTTCTTGAAATTTGGTAAATCATGTGGAGTTGAAATAATCAATATTTCATTAATCCCTGACATCATTAATGTTGATAACGGATAATAAATCATTGGCTTATCGTATACTGGCATCATTTGCTTACTCATTGCAAGTGTTAAAGGATGTAAGCGCGTTCCAGAACCTCCAGCTAAAATAATTCCTTTCATATATTTTGATTTTAGATTTTAGATTTTAGATTTTAGATTTCTTTTATATTCGAAACCATCAACTACTCTTTAAAATCATTTCTATTTTATAAACATTTTTTTTAAACTTTCCTGATAATCAGGAATATCTAAATTATAAACTTCTTTAATTTTTTTCTTATCCAATAATGAAAAATTTGGTCTCTTAGCCGGAGTTGGATATGATATCGATGGAATACCTCCAACAATACACTTATATCCTCCAAATTCTTTTATTGTCAACGCAAACTCATACCAACTTATTTCACCTTCATTTGAATAATTAAAAATTCCGGAAATCCAGGTTGTAGAATTTATTATATCTATCATTGCCTGAGCTAAGTCAGCAGCATATGTTGGGGAACCAATTTGATCATTAACCACATTGATTGATTCTTTTTCCTGCATTAAGCGCTGCATTGTCTTAACAAAATTGTTGCCAAACTTACTGTAAACCCATGAAGTTCTTAAAATAATTGAATTTGGGTTTTCATTTAAGCATGCGATCTCTCCGGCTCTTTTACTTTCTCCATATATGTTTATAGGATTTGTTTCTGCCTTTTCATCCAAAGCTATTGAGGATGATCCGTCAAAAACATAATCTGTTGAAATATGAATTAGCTTTAAATTATTTTCGAAAGCATATTTTGCAATTAGTCCTACAGCAGCATCATTGATTGTAAATGCTAATTCTTTTTCTGTCTCAGCCTTATCGACCGCAGTGTAAGCCCCACAATTTAAAATAATTGCTGGTTTAATCTCATTTAATTGAGTTTTAAGTAAGCTTAGATTATCTAATGTGATTTTAGTTCTATCGGCAAAAACCCATTCATATTGAGGATAATTTGAAGACAAAACAAATAATTCAGATCCTAATTGTCCGTTTGCTCCTGTTACTAGAATTTTTTTCATTAAAATAAACTATTACAATTTTCAATAAAAGGAAGAATCTGGTCTTTTTCTGAAACAATCGCATCAGCTAAATTCATCCCCCAATCAATATTTAAAGATGGATCATTATATTTAATTCCACCTTCTGAAGCTTTATTGTAAAACTGATCACATTTATACATTACAGATGCTGTTTCACTAATCACTGAAAAGCCGTGTGCAAACCCCTGAGGAACCAATAGTTGTTTTTTATTTTCGGCTGATAACAAAACACTAAAAGCTTTTCCATAAGTTGGAGAATCTTTTCTTAAATCTACAGCTACATCTATAATTTCACCTTCTAAAACTCGAACTAATTTTGTCTGAGCAAAAGGAGGATTTTGATAATGTAAACCTCTTAATGTACCTTTTTTAGAAAAGGATTGATTATCCTGAACAAATTCAATAGTGATACCTAAATCTTCAAATTTAGTTTTACTGTACGATTCAAAAAAATAACCTCTTTCATCTCCAAAAACTGTTGGTTCTACTACAACCAAATCTTTTATAAATGTCTCTTCAATTTTCATATTAAATATACTTCTTATTTTTATTTATTGAAAAAGTTTTTAATTACTTCTTCAATTCTGTTTTTATCTTCTTCTGTAAGATTTGATCCTGACGGCAGACACAATCCCTTTTCAAATAATTCCTGTGAAACTTTATTGCCGTAATAAGGATATTTCATAAAAATTGGCTGTACATGCATTGGTTTCCAAAGAGGGCGACACTCTATATTTGCATTTTCAAAAGCAAGTCTTAAATTTTCTGCGCTTATATTTTTATCTGTATTTGGTTCGATCAAAATGGTACTTAACCAATAATTTGAAAAACAATCTTCATCTATTACTTCGAAAAGAGTTACATTATTTATCTCTTTAAACATCTCTTTATAAAAAGAATTCATTTCTCTTCTTGCCCCTATGTTATAATCTAACATTTTGATCTGACCTAATCCTATTCCGGCGCAAATGTTACTCATTCGATAATTGTAACCGATTTCACTATGTTGATAATGAACTGCTTTGTCTTTTGACTGAGTAGCATAAAAAATTGATTTCTCTTTTAATCCAGCTGAATTCGAAATCAATGCCCCTCCACTTGAAGTTGTAATTATTTTATTCCCATTAAATGAAAGTATTCCAAATGCACCAAAGGTCCCGCATTTTTTTCCTTTATAAGTACTTCCTAATGCTTCTGCACTATCTTCAATAATCGGAATATCATATCGATTAGCAATTTCATGAATCTCATCTACCTTATATGGATTTCCGTATAAATGAACAGTGATTATTGCTTTAGGTTTTTTACCAAGTTTAATTCTATCTTTTATTGCGTTTTCAAGATTTATTGGACAAAGGTTCCAAGTATCCATTTCACTATCAATAAAAATTGGAACTGCTCCTTGATATAAAATAGGATTAGCTGAAGCTGAAAAAGTCATACTTTGACAAATAACTTCATCACGCGATTTTACTCCTAACAAAATTAATGCTAAATGAATTGCAGATGTACCCGAATTTAATGCTGTTACAAATGAATTTTCAGAAAGATAATTTTCTAATACGTTTTCAAAATCATTTACATTTGGCCCACCGGAAGTTATCCAATTTGTCTCTAATGCTTTTTGGATATATTCTTGTTCAAAACCACTTTGTTGTGATAGGGATAGATAAATTGGTTTATTTTCCATTTATTTTCCAATAATCTGATGGATAACGAACATCATCTTCTTTTACGTTTACCAGTGGCAAAGTTGAAAATGATATTAATTTTGAATTTGTTTGTAACGATTCAATTGTATTTGCACATACTGTCGATGTATGAGCTATTTTACTTTGGGAAACAAGAACAAAAATTGTTTCCTTATGAATCATTTTTGAAATCATGAGTTAAATTTTAAATTGTATTTATTCAACAAATAAAACTTAAAACTATATGCTAAAAGTAATGGTCCGATTAATATGAAAAACAATATTACATCCTGAAGTTTCTGATAGAAGAAAATTACCAAAGCTGAAATTGCCATTTGAACCAATGCATAGTATAGAGAAACTAATCTATGTTCAATTTTATATTCATTACTCAAAACTTGATAAAAGTGTAATCGATGAGCTTCGAAAATATTTTGTTTTAAGTACAAACGATGTATAATTGTACAAATAGAGTCAACCCCATAAACAGCTAAAAACAAGAGCCAAATAAGTGAATTTGTAACCAAGATAAGTTTCAAAACCATATAAATTATCCAAAAAGCGATTGCAATACTTCCCACATCTCCGGCAAAACATTTCGCTTTTTTTCTATAATTAAAAAACAAGAAAACTAAACTTGCAATCATTCCGTATTTTATAAAACTTCCATCTGTAAATAATTGTACTTTTGTATTTATATATAATAATGATCCCATTACAACTAAAGTGTAGAGACCTGTTATACCATTAATTCCATCCATAAAATTATATGCGTTAATAAGTCCGATTGCCAGAATATAAGTTATTATAATTCCCCAAATTGGCATTAAATTAAAAAGTCCAAGATCATAAAAAATCAATGTAATTGATAGAAAATGAATTGAAATTCGAATTTTATTTGACAAGCTTTGAATATCATCCCAAAAGCTCACCAAACTCACTAAAGTAATTCCTGTAAAGAAAAAATAGTTATTCTGAATATGTTGTACAAAATAAAGCAATGCAGAAAACCAAAAAATAATTCCCCCACCCCTTAATGTTATTTCTGTATGTGCACTCCTATGATTAGGTTTGTCTATAATATTAAAACGGTCTGCTACTTTAAAATAAAGTAACATTAAAATCATCAAAAACAATCCTAGTATTGTATATTCCATTATTTATTTGTGAAGCTATTAATTGTTTTTTCCAATCCGAATTTTGCTGTGGCTGGAAGTTTTTCAATTTTTAAAACTGTCTTTATTTTTTGATTTGAAACTCTGTAATTTTCTGTCAACTTCTGGATTGTTTCTGAATTCAAAGGAAATCGTATTACATCTCCACATTTAGCAATACCCATAATGATTGACTTAGGAATTGCAACTGAACGATCTTTTCTTTTTAAAACGGATGAAATAATTTTTACTACTTCATTTGTAGATAAAACCTCGTCATCAGCACAATTATAAATTCCGGAAGGAATTTCTTCATTTTCTATCAGTTTCTTCACTAAAAAACAAAGATTTTCAACACTTAAAAATGAACGTTGATTTTGAAAAGCGCCCAAAGGCCACGGTAATCCTTTTGCGACTAATTGATATAGTAAATTAAGATTCCCTTTGTTTTCCGGACCATGAATCATGCAAGGTCGCAGTATATACACTCTTTTCCCTTCAGGCAATTTTTTTTCTAATATATATTCTTCTGCTTGTAACTTAGCCAAGCCATAATGTGTCTTGGGATTTGGAATAGTATTTTCTGTTAAAATTCCATCAACTTTATCTGCAACGGCTTTTACGGTACTCATAAAAATAAATGCGTTGGCATCTGACTGTAAAAAAGAATCAAACAATTGTTTCGTAAGCTCAAAATTTGCTTCGTAGTAATCAGTTGGTTTAGAAACTTTTTTTAAATCATGTGCTTTACCGGCAAGATGAATAATAATATCCGCATTAATTTCAATTTTTTGATTTGATACGTAACGAACACTTAATGGCTCAATTTCATAAGAACTCAGATAATTTTTAAGATTTGTTCCTACAAATCCACTTATTCCTGTTATTGCAATTTTTTGCATTAGTTTTTTAATATAAGTTCTAAATTATCTATACACTTAGTCATTGTAAAGTTTTCTTCAAAATACCTAAATCCATTTTCTCCAAGAATATTTCTTTGTACTTCATTCAACCCATATAACTTAACAATTTCTTGGGCTAATCCTTCAGAATTTCCAGCATTTGTAGAAAAGCCACAGTTGGCTTCCTTTATTAATTCAGCACCTTCGCCGTTGAGTATCCCTAAAATTGGTTTTTGCGTACATAAGTATGCTTGCAGCTTTGCCGGTACTGTTACATTAAAGATCAACTCGTCTTTAAGAGAAACTAACAATACATCTGATTTGGTAAAAAAAGCTTTCATTGCATCTATTGGAAATCTTCCCATAAAATGTACTGTTTGGCTTAACTGGTTAGCAATTACAAAATCTTCAAGTTCTGTTTTGCTTCGACCATCACCAACAAAAACAAAATGAATATCTAATTTTTCTTTAAGAATTAAAGCCGTTTTGATTATTGAATTTACATCTTGTGCTACTCCAATATTTCCTGCAAAAAGAATTTTGAACCCTTTTGGTAAATCAGGAATCGGGTAATTAGAATTTCCCATTAAAATAGAATCTTCGGCCCAATTTGGAAAATAAACTAATTTATCTTCGTAATTTCCTTTTGTCAAAATCGAATCTTTAAATCCTTTCGAACTAATTAAGATTTTATCTGAATTATTATATATGTACTTTACCATTCTTGTGAAAAATGACAAAACAGTTTTATTTTTAATTCCTCCTGCTGAAGTAAGACTTTCCGGCCACAAATCCAATACCCAAAAATGTAATGGGATTTTTTGAATTTTTTTTATAACAATAGCAGGAAAACCTTGAGTTATAGGAGATGGCTCGTGTACCAGAACTGCATCAAATTTATCTTGAAAAGCTAAAAATAAAGCTCTTATGGAAGCAAAAAATGCCCAACTGAAATAATTTAAAAAAAGTCTTATTCCACCACCTTTTCCTCTGGGAATTAATAAAGTCCTAATAACTTTTACACCATTAATAATCTCATTGCGTTTTTTAAAAAAACCATAACCGTTATAAATCTTTCCTTCAGGATAATTTGGCAGCCCTGTTAAAACGGTAACTTCATGACCTCTTTTAACTAATTCAAAAGCAATATCATTGCTTTTGAAATTTTCAGGAAAAAAATATTGAGTAACTAATACTATTTTCATTCTATAACTCTCTCCAAACTACACGTTTTACATAATCCGTATAACTCAAAATAATACGCACCATTTTTTCGGATACATTTGGCATTGAATAATCAGCAACGGGTCTAAAATTTCTTTCAACCCCAATTTTCTGATATTGTAATTGTACTAATCCCTGCATAATTCTTTCCGGACTCAAACCAACCATCATTACAGAAGTTTCTTCCATAGCTTCAGGTCTTTCATGCGCATCTCGAATATTAAGAGCTCTAAAATTTAATACTGACGATTCTTCTGAAATTGTACCTGAATCTGATAGAACTGCGAAAGATTTCTTTTGTAAAGCGTTATAGTCATTAAATCCAAGCGGTTTTAAAAACTGAACATTTTTATGCATTTGAATATTTTTTTTCTCAATCATATTTCTAGTTCTTGGATGTGTACTAACAATGATTGGGTAATCGTATTTTTCAGCAATAAGATTCAAGCTATCCATTAAACCGTGAAAATTTTTCTCATTATTAATATTCTCTTCTCTATGTGAAGAAACTACAAAAAATTTACCTTCTTCTAATCCTAGTCTTCGTAACACGTCAGATGATTCAATAGATGGTAGATAATGATTTAAAACTTCAAACATAGGAGAACCTGTTTTGATAATCCTGTCTGCAGGCAAACCTTCTCTCAATAAATATTCTCTAGCAATATCACTATAAGTTAAATTAACATCAGAGACATGATCAACAATTTTTCTATTCGTTTCTTCTGGAACACGCTGATCAAAACAACGATTTCCAGCTTCCATATGAAAAATAGGAATATGTCTTTTTTTCGCAGGTATAGCACAAAGACAACTATTTGTATCTCCTAAAACTAAAAAAGCATCTGGTTTCTCTGACTCTAATAAAGGATCTATTTTAATTAAAATCTGACCTATTGTCTCTGTTGCCGATGTTCCTGCGGCATTTAAGAAAAAATCTGGCTTACGAATTCCTAGATCATCAAAGAAAATTTGATTTAATTCGTAGTCATAATTTTGTCCAGTATGAACAATTACATGCTCAATAGCCTCTGAATTATCTAGAGCTGCCATAACTCTTGAAAGACGAATAATTTCTGGTCTTGTACCGACCACAGTTATAACTTTTAATCTTGATTTCATTATATTATCTGAGATATATTATTTTCTTAATTATACATTTTCAAAATAAGTATCGGGATCATTTGGATCATAAAATTCATTTATCCAAAAATTGGTATACAATACTTCTTCTCCTATATTTTTAATATTATGGGTGTACCAAATTGGCATATCAACATATGAAGGTTCGCTTCCGTCAAGGTAAAAATCTAAAACTTCATCTTTACCAATTCTACGCAATTGAATTAAAGCTTTTCCTTTAATAACAGCAAATCGTTCAATTTTTCTAGTATGATAATGATTTCCGCGGGTAATTCCTGGGACAGTAGTTGAAAATGAAACCTGTCCTCCAACTCCCAATCGAATTATTTCTACAAATGAACCTCGTTGATCTGTATGCTCAACAAATTTCACAGGAAAATGATTTTTTATATCCATATAGCAACGAAATGTGTTGAATAAATTCAACTCAAATAAAGTTTCGATATTCGGAATAATACCTTTATCCTGATATTCGGATTTATATTTTTCTAATAGAGTTAAAATTTGTGAAACCTTAGATTCTGAAGTATGTTGAACTACAATTTCTGGTTTTCCTTTTTTAATTCTAATTTCAGAAATAATTGAACTAACTAATTCTCCAACATATATCAGTTTTAAATCGCCATCCACATCAATAACTGGCTTTTCGTTATGTGATAACTTATGACAAAAGGTAGCAATTACTGAATTATAATTTGGATGCCCAAAAGGCCCAAAAACATTAGGAATTATCATTCCTGTAAATTGACCTTCTGAATTATTTGACCAATCGATCATTAATTCTCTGCCTTCTTTTTTAGATTTCCCATACAGATTACCTCTTTCCTCTTGTGTAGATGAAGAAAAAAGCACATGAGATTTACTATTCGTTGTTTTGAGAGATTGCACTAATTTTTGAACCAAATTTAGATTAGTGTCATAAATTACCTGAGGATCATTATGTCTATTCATGGCTGCCAAATGTACAATAACATCACATTGTGCTACAAAAGCATTTAATTTGTTTTCATCTTCAAAATATTCTTTTTGAAACTCAATTCGTGTAAACTCTTCTGGGAAGAGTCCAATTGTATTATATAAATGTGTCCCAACAAAACCCGCTTGCCCTGTAATACCTACCTTTAACATTCTTTGATTTTATATTTTAAAATAATCAATATCATATCGATATTCATCGTTAATTTCTCCCAGCAAATAATCAGCCATTACGAGTAATTTAGAATTTAATTCTAAAGATTGAATACTGCTTACATACCCTTTGGGAATATGTAGTACATTTAATTTTTCAGAATCGATTAAATACGTAAAAACATCTAAATCTGGAGATGGTTTTTCCCAATTATCAATTTTAATTAATTGGATTTTAAATTTTCCTGTAAGAGCAGAAAACCATCTTTGCTCTGTCTGATGTCCTTGCCAGCCTCTAATAAATTGCCGGCTCTCATTTTCTATAATGTAGATTCTTTTGACTAAAGAAGCATCAAAATCATTATTATATAATAAAATTCCTCGCTGGTCAGAATGACAATTTCCATTAATTAATTTTGGTTCCATTTCTATCTAACCAGGCATTTGAGTAGCATCTTCTCCAAAAACTTCTTTTCGAATAAGCGGCAGAGTCGACAAAAGTTTTTTCATTCCTTCTACTCCCTGTTGTTCTGTATTATGCGAATGATAATCCTCAATTAAAGAAACATCTTCTTCTCCTTCAGAAAAATACTGAGCATAGTTCAAATCACGGTTATCGGCTGGGATGCGATAAAAATCACCCATATCCTCCGCTTTTACCATTTCTTCGCGGGTACATAAAGTTTCATACAATTTTTCTCCATGTCTTGTTCCTATTATTTTGATTTCATTGTTAGCTTTACAAAGTTCTTTTAGGGCCTGAGCAAGATCTCCAATAGTTCCCGCTGGTGCTTTATTTACAAACAAATCGCCAGGGTTACCATTTTCAAAAGCAAATAAAACCAATTCTACAGCTTCATCTAATGACATCAGGAAACGAGTCATATTTGGATCTGTAATTGTAATAGGGTTGTTTTCTTTTATTTGTTTTAAAAACAATGGAATTACTGATCCTCTTGAGGCCATAACATTTCCATATCTTGTTAAACAAACTGTGGTATCCGTTAAATTTCTAGAAGCAGCAACTGCAACTTTCTCCATCAAAGCTTTTGAGATTCCCATAGCATTAATAGGATAAGCAGCTTTGTCTGTACTTAAGCAAATGACTTTTTTAACTTTATTAAATCCAGCAGCATCAATTACATTTTGAGTTCCAAAAACGTTAGTTTTTGTTGCTTCTAAAGGAAAAAATTCACAAGAAGGAACTTGTTTTAATGCGGCTGCATGAAATACATAATCTACACCACGCATAGCACGTTCAATACTATTATAATCTCTTACATCACCAATGTAAAACTTAAGTTTATCATTTTTTAATTGATTTCTCATATCATCCTGTTTCTTCTCGTCACGAGAAAAAATTCTGATTTCTTTAAAATGATCAGTATGCAAAAAACGATTTAATACTGCATGCCCAAAAGAGCCTGTTCCTCCTGTTATAAGAAGAATTTTATTTTGTATTTTCATTATTGATCTATTTTGAAAATTTTGTTTTTTTCTAATTGAGTTGGGTAATTAATTAAAACAGCTTTATAAGGGCCTTTAAAAACGAATAAGCTCCCCGCAGCTACACCAATAACCCCGTGTCTGTCAATAATTTTTTCGATATCACCTAAAGAACCTGCTCCGCCTAAAACGGTCATAGGTAAGGTTATTTTCTCTCTTACTTTATCTATTAAATCTAAATCATATCCTTTCATTTGTCCGTCTTTATCAATAGAATTTATAACAATTTCACCGGCTCCAAGTTTTTGAGCTTCTTCTACAAATTTAAAAGGATTTATTCCAGTCCCTTTTTTTCCATTATGAGTGTAAACTTCATAACCTCCTAGTAGTTTCTTTTTAACATCTAATACAACAATAACACTTTGTGCTCCTACACGGTCAGATATCTCAGTAATTAAATTTGGATTTTGCAAGACTGCTGAACTAAGTGCTATTTTTTCAATCCCCAAGCTAAATATTCTTTGAGCTTGTTCTACTGTTTTAACGCCTCCTCCATAACATAAAGGCATCATAGATTGACTTGCAAGCCTTTCAATGAGACTATAATTAGGTTCTTTTCCTAATACTGTCGCATCTATATCAAAAATGGCTAATTCATCTACTTCTTTTTCATTAAAAATTTTAACGGCATTAATTGGATCTCCCACGTATTTGGGATTCTTAAAATTAACCGTTTTTACTAATCCATTTTCATGAACTAAAAGGCTTGGAATTATTCTAGGTCTAAGCATGTTTAGAGTTTTGCAAAATTATGTAGTAATGTTTCACCATAATGATGGCTTTTTTCTGGATGAAACTGAATTCCATAAACATTTTCATGATTCGATGCACAAGTAAATTGATCACCATACTCTGATGTAGCCAAAATATCATTAGGGTTATTACATTCAAAATAATAGGAATGTAAAAAATAAAATAGAGCCTCTTTTTCCAATCCCTCAAATAATCGACTATATATTACAGGTTTTACATCATTCCAACCCATATGTGGCAATCTTGTAACTTGTTTAATTTTCGTTTCATCAAATTTCTTGATTGAGGCATCAATCCAACCTAACCCTGGCAATTTACCTTCATCACTTGAATTACCCATCATTTGCATCCCTACGCAAATACCAATTACCGGTAATTTTTTCACCATTACTAATTCATCAAGTTTTTCACGCATACCTGATTTTATAAGCTCTGACATTGCGTGATCAAAATGACCAACACCTGGTAAAATTATTTTTTGAGCGTCATTTAAATCAGCCTCAGTTTTAGCGATTCTAGTAGGTATATTTACTCTTTTATAAACATTTACAAAAGCATTAATATTACCAACACCGTAATCAATAATTGTTATCATCTGAATAATCGTTTTTCAAGTCCTAATTTTTGCATCATCTTTGCTCCAAATCCAATTATCTTGATTTTATTTTTATAATCATGAAAAGTTTTATTTTGTCCTTCGAAAATTTCTTGTAATTCTTTAGTTGTTAAATCTAGTTTGTCTGCAACATACTCAAATTCTTTTTGCAAAAAATCTTCACTCAATTCAGGCCTAGAAATTCTATCTAAAGCTTCTTCTCTTGTCATTTGTCCAGTCAGAATCAAACTTGAAAAATGAGCGCGTCTTTTTTGAAAACCAAATTTTTTCGGGAGCCAATAATCTTCATAAAAACGAGTAAATCTAGATTCATGATGTTTATGCTGAAAAGGTTCCCACCCAAATTTTTCAATTAATAGTTTTTCTACATCAGTCTTAATATATGGAACTAAATTCAAAGGTTTAAAAACCTGCATTCCTAAAACATAGCGATAATATAGCTTATAACTTAAAATATCTACTAAAGGAAAAGTTTTAAGCGGGCGTTTTCCGAATTTTGAATGAATATCTTTCACTAACATTGTATCAATACCGGGAAATCCTCCCCATTCTTCGGGTTCCCTACAACACTCTGTCGAAAAATTTCCACCTGTTAAAACATATTTGATTTTATTCTTCTTAGCGAATTTATAGAGGCCTGAAAAAAAAGCATAATCCTGAGGCAAATCTTGATCAGCAATTTGTGATTTTAGAAATGCAACTTGCAAATCTTTCATTTCTTCCCAATTTATAACATCTGTATATAAATCTAATCCAAGACCATTACATAATTTTTCAATGTTTCCAACTGCCTTATCAGTATTCCAACCAGCATCTACATGAAACAATAAAGGACGTAGTCCCATTATTTCTTTTGCTACATATGCTACATAAGAACTATCGAGTCCACCACTCAAGCCAATAATACAATCAAAATCTTTTCCTTTTCCCTCTTTTTTAATTTTTTCAGCCACTTGCATCAGTTCAGCAAATCCTCTTTCATCTGTATGCCAGTTAGCAAGAATAGTATTCTGAAAATTATGATAATAATCTGATATTCCATTTTGATCAAAAACTATGTTTGGATCAGATGTATCCATAATAGTTTTTGTGCAGATTTGGTATGTTCTAACGCTCATCTCTTCTTTTAATTTTTATTACTTAAAAAAATCATTTATCTTTTTTCATTTCAGAATTAGCCCAAATCCAGACCTGCTCTAATCCCTCTTTAATTTTTATTTTAGGTTCCCATCCTAATGTAGAATTAATTTTACTAATATCCAGTACGTTAAAATCACAATCAAATGACCTTGCTGGTTTAGATATAGTTTTTATGTTTTCACTAGAAATTTCGTTAATCAAATCTAAAACCTTTCTTATTGTATAACCTTCCTGACTACCAATATTATAAGTTTCTACTTTAGCACTTTCGTATTTGCTTTCAATACAACATTTTACAGCTTCTGCTAAATCCAAAACATGAATAAAATCACGTATTACTCTACCTTCATCATATAAATCTATTGTTCTATTATTAAGTAACGCATTAAAGGCATAACCAACAATACCCTGAGGTTTTTTTAAATTTTGATGATTTCCATAAACATTTGATGGCCTTAAAATGATACTTTCAAAAGACGATCTCTTTGTTATAAAATTAATATAGTTTTCAGAAATTATTTTTGACAAACCATAGGCTGAAATTGGATTTTTATGACTCTCCTCTTTTAATAGAATATGATCAGGGGAATCACCGTATATTGTACCTCCAGATGAAATAAAAACAAAGCGTTTTAGATCATTCAGTTTATTAATAGATTCTAAAAAATTTATTAAAGGAGAAACATTAAAAGTAAAATCATCTACTAAACTATCCATGGAAGCACCAGGGACCAAGTCATTTACCAACCAAATAACATTTTCATAACCGTTTAAAGCTTCAACTAGCTTCGATGTTTTATTAACATCTAAACTAATTCTGACTGTTTTACTAGTATCGTTTTCAGTTCCTTCAATTAAACTTCTTCCAATTATCAGAACATTATAATCTTTTTCTATAAAAAAATTTGCTAAATTAGTTCCTATAAAGCCTCCTCCACCAACAAGTGCAATTGATTTATTCATTATTCAAAAATTATTTTCTTAAAAAATTCTGAAAAATATCGTAGATAGTACTTTGATAAATAGACGTTCTATACTTTTCTAATGCAATATCCCTATTATAAAAGGCAGTTTTTTCTAGCCCATTTTTATTCTTCAATGTATTCTCAATTGCATTTTTTAGTGATAGAATTGATTTTTTTTTAACAATAAACCCATTTGTTTTGTCAGAAAAAATAAAAGGAATCCCACTATGATCACTCGTTATAACAACACAGCCTGTTGCATAAGCTTCTAAAATACTTATCGGCTGGCCTTCAAAAGGATAATAAGTTGGCAAACAAAAGACATGAGATTTGCAATATAATTCTCTTTTCTTTTCTCCGTCTATAAATTTACCAATATACTTTAAACCCTCATAATTTTGAATTTTTAACACAAAACCATCTTCATTTTCTTTCGATTCAAAACCTCCAACAAATACAATGTTTACTTCTTTTTTTAGTGGTTCAGGAAGCTCTATAAAGGCATCTGCTAATTCATCGTACCCCTTTCCTGGTATTAAATTACTTAGATATAATATCTGAATACTTTCTAGATTCGAAAACTTTGTTTTTATTTCATCATCTTTTACGAATAAAAAATCTTCGGCAAAATTAGGAACAATGAATATTTTTTCTTTAGGAATAATTTTCGAAAAAGTTTGAAAATTTACAGGTCCTTCTACGATAACTCCAGCTATCTTTTTTATAAAAAATGCATTAATTTTTTTTTGAATTCCATTACCACTCAATATTTCTTTCATTCCAGCCCCTCCAAGCATATGAACAAATATCTTATGGCGACTTTTATAACAAATTCCATAAATAAATAAATCTCTTAGATTGCCAAAAAATGATTCTGCCAATGATAAATAAATGATATCGTTATTTTTTCGTTTTGACCATACATCAATCAAGATAGTTATTATATCAAAAACTCTTCTAATAGAATTAAATCCATTTTTAAGGCTGTTTTTACTTAAATTTATTATTTCTGCATCATTATTTTCAAGTTGTAATTTTTCAAGCAAAACAATACTTGCCTTTGATTGCCCGTTTATTGGCGGAGGAATTGGAGCTATAAATAGTATTTTCATATTTTATAATAAAATTTCTTAAAAAGAAATAATTAATTTTAAACAATTACATATTGTATTCTAGTTGTTTCAATCTCTTAGATTTTTACTACGCAAAAAGAGTTTTAATCCAGGTATCAAATGATAAATCTTCTTTCTGTTCCAAATTAACATCTTCGGTATATTTAGGCATTTTAATAGCATCTAAATCTAGAATTTGAACCCAATTTGAAGAATAAATCGGATTATTTAAAATTGATGTATTAGTAGTAAATATTTTTTTTCTGGCTCCATAAGTTTCAACAACCCTCATAGACAAACCTGTTTGATTTGCATGATTAAAATCTACAACAATTGCCGAATCATTCAGATATTTTAAATATTTATCTCTTGGCAATGATTTGAAAGATAAAATTTTCTTATCTAAAGGAATTCTTTTTAAATATTTGTATTTTATATACGTTTTATAAGGAATGTAACAGTACGACTTTAAATTATATTTTTTCTCCTGACAAAATTTCATAAAAGATACAAGAGAATTATACCTGCTTAATGTAAACGCTGATAAACAGAAAAAATCATATTTTAGTACGGATTCTGTTTTATTTAACATTTTAATATCTTCAGTATAGAACAATTGCAAAAACCTCAGACTTTCTACTTCTTGGTAGTCTTTATAATCAAAAGTATAAACTTTATCAAAATATTGAATTAAATGATAGTAAGGATCATTTTTGTTTGCATCCCATTGATACATAATACATTGAATGTCTTTATTTTTCTCTTTAAGTTTTTTGATAAAAAATGAAGGAATTTTATATCCTCTGATTAATAGAAAATGAGTATAGTTTTCATTTTTTACTGATAGCCATAAATAATAATAGTAAATTTTTTGACTTAAGACGATTAAATGCGAGCTTAAAGTATTTAAAATGGCGAAAAAAAATGCAGCTTTCATCTCCGGATAAAAGGTAACATCAGCTCCAAGCTCTTGGATTTTTTTTTGAATGATTATATGATAATCATAAAATACAGGCCCTACAAATAATACTTTTTTATTTTCTAATTCCAAACTCATTATTTGTCTATTTAAACAATCCTTTTTCTTTCATTTCAGCAATAGAATCTTCATATTTACTCTCTTTTATTTCCTGAGTCAAAACCCATTCTGTAAATTTTTTGATTCCAGTTTCAAAATTATATTTTGGCTGAAAATCCAGTAAAGAGCCAATTTTAGTTAAATCTGCATAATTATGACGAATATCTCCTAATCGATAATTTCCAGTAATATTAACTTTTGTATTGGCTTTATAATTTTTAATTAATTCATTAGCAACAGTTATTACATCAGTAGCTTCACCTGTTCCCACATTAAAAACCTCTCCATTTGCATTATCGTTTTCTAACCCAAGAATTGTTGCAGAAACAACATCATCAATAAAAACAAAATCTCTGGATTCCTTACCATCTTCAAAAATATTAATCTCTTTACCATTTTTAATTAGAGTTGAAAAAATTGATAAAATCCCTGTATAAGGATTTGATAGAGATTGTCCGGGACCATAAACATTTTGATATCTAAAAGCAACTGGAGCTATTCCAATTGTAGGACAAACAGTCATGATCATTTGCTCTTGATTTTGTTTGGTAATACCATATACTGATGAAGGATGAATTTTGGATTCTTCGTCAGTGGCAACAAGTTTTAATGGTTTTTGAAGCCCCATAAATTTAACTTCAAAATCATAAATACTCATATAATCATCTGTTCTGTGTTCTGGATATACAGCCTGATTTAATTCATCTGACCAATACTTTCCTTCACCATAAATAGATCTTGAAGAAGCGATTACAATCTTTTTAACAGAATGTGCATTATTTGCTAATAGATCAAGCATAATGGCAGTACCGCCAATATTAACCTTAGTATACTTTTCAATCTCATACATTGATTGTCCTGTACCGGTTTCAGCGGCTAAATGAACAATAGCATCTTGATTAACCAATGCTTTCTTCCAATCCTCTATTGACGTTATACAACCTTTTATAAATTTCACTTTGTTCTTAATAGTAGAAAACAAAAATGATTTTTCTTCTGCATTCTCACCGTGAATCTGCGGAGATAAATTATCTAACACGGTAATATTAAATCCTTTATCAATTAATTTAAGAGCCAAATTTGACCCTATAAAACCTGCTCCACCTGTTATTAATATGTTTTTCATTTATTTTTTATTTTAAAAAATTCCTTTAATTTTTTTACATTCATAATAAAAACACAACTTTTACTATTCTATACATTTTCATTTATTTTAATGGTATTTATTTAAAAAGTAATACCTGAATAAAAAAACAGACTGATAAATATTTTATATGTTAATTAATTTTAATTTAAAAAATCCTTTAAATATTTGGTACGTGAAAAATATAGCAGTAACATCCAACAATATCCAATCTAATCCGAAGCTATTTAATGTAGCATAAAAAACGAATAAAATTATAGCCCTTTTAAGATAAAACAAATAAATATTTTCCTGACTTAGGTTCAAATAAATATTTTTAAAAAAAAAACCAAGTAAAAATATTGGAATTAGTGAAAACCATTTTCCGAATAAAGCATAAAACTCCCCATATAAAGTAAATTCATCAGATTGGTATGCTTCATCTACTTTTGATAGACTTGGCGCCCCTCTATCATTATAAACGAATGTGGTAGCGTTTGAAACCCTGGGTGTGTCAAAAACTGTAAACCCTGGTGTTAAAATATTATCAACGATACTTTTAAAATAAAACAAAGGATTGAAGATTCCAGAATATTTGTCTCTATTCACAATAGTCTCGGCACAAAAATCTAAGAATCCAACTCTATCAAAAACCCCCATCAAAACTAAATCTGAACCTTCAGTAGCAACTGAACTTAAATCAAACTCTTTCAAAGCTTCAAATGTCTCACTACCAATCGATTCTCTGTTTTCAACCTTTGTCCGAAGAAATGTCGAAACTGCAAAGATGATAATCATTATAGGTAATAAAATAGAAAACAAAACTAAAACCTTCCTCTTCACTTTAACATAATCCTGAATTGCCAATAATGCAAAAAGAATGTAATTTATCAATGTTAATATTGCGGATCTACTTCCGGTAAGTGTTTGTGTCAATACTAAAAATACAACTCCAAACAGCACTATATTCTTAACTTTTATACTAACAACATTATTAAAAAGAAATAAAAAAACTATTGCCATAAAAATCATTGTTCCTAAATTCACGAACAAACTTTGTATCATAGCTATTAAGCTTTTTAATGCCTCAAATCCGAGAACATTACAAAACGTAATAAAATAACCTATCATAATAAACACTATAACCCGATGAGTGTTTATAGGAATATAATTTCGAACCTGATCAAGGATAGATGGTCTCAGACCATTTACTGTCAGGCCTAAATAAAAAACTAAATTCGCTACTAATATAAAAACCAACGCATAATTTAGATCCTCTGCTTTAAATGGATACCTTTCAAAGACATTTGAAAAAGAATAATTCAACAGCGTTACAATTCTTAAAAAAAAATAGAAAATCATTTGTAAACATAACAAGATCACAAAGGGATCTCGTTTTTTCTTTTCTAAAAACAAAAAAACACCAATTTGAAAAGACAAAACTGTACCCAACAAAATCGTATTGAAATCAACATAGAGTGCGTCTCCATTTTTATAATAGGAATACCATAATAAAATTAAAATACCCAGATTGGAGACTTTTAAAATTTTGTTTAAATCTATAGTTTTTATATTTCTACTCATTTATGAACTTATGTAATCAATTGTGACATCTTATAAATATATAATTTACAATATTAACTTTGTAAATTAACTTTCCTTTTTATAATAAATGAATGGAAAAAAACCGATTTAATAACATTTCTATATTCTAGACAACAAAAGTAATAAATAGCAAAAGCTACCATAATTACCAAACCATTGTATACAAAATACATCAATAAATTTAATTTATTCTTTTCAATTGGAAGATAAGGGCTTGTTGTTAATGTAAAAATTATAATAAATAAAATTGGTAATATGACTGGAGAAAACAATTTCCATAAAAAAGGCCAGAATTTCAATTTTAAAATCTTAACAATTATATTTATATAAACAATTGCAACTATAAAAAAAGCAACAACTTTAAAATCCGCAAAAGCCTGTAAGCCAATAAATTTAAAAGTAATAAAAATACCCAACCAATATACTATTGGCAATAAGGCACTAGTAAAATACAAAAGTTTTGCCCGTTCATACGCCATTATCAAAACTCCGGTTGGGGATGATAAAAAGCTGAAAAGAAAACTTAAAACCAACACTTGAGCTATAGGTACAGAATCCGCATATTGTGCGCCAACCCAACAAAAAACAAAATGTTTGATTGTAATTGAGATTGCCAAAACAGGGAAAACTGTTAAAGGCAAACCAATCACCAGTACTCTATTAAAGAAAATATGCAAACCGTCATAATCCTTTAAGCCTATAAAATGGTTAAACTTTGCAATAAAAGGAGAGAAAATGATACCAAAAACAGATCTAAAGTATTCCATCAAAGTAAAACCTATAGCAAAAATAGCTAACTGTTTCGCTCCCAATATTCGTGAAATTACAAATGGGTCTAACTCATAATATAAAATCCAGCAAAGTGTAAGGAATATAGATACGTAAGCCAACTTTTTGGTTTTTTTAAACATCTCTTTAGAAAACCTAAAAGATTGAAAAAAAAGTATAAAATCATAACCAAATTTCTTTTTCGCAAGGTACAAACCCAATAAAACCGCCAATAAAGTACATATTTGCGAAAAAAGGAAATAACCAACTATGGGATAACTTCTATAATTAAAAAAGACCATGGCAAAAACAATCTTTATGGCATTAGCAACTATAAAAACCCTTTGAAAAATATAATCTTTTAATCTTACGGCAAATATAATTTGAACAATTCTTTGCATTACAAAAACCGGACAAAACAAAGCTAAAATTAGAAGAAGATTGCCAGCAACTTCTCTTTCTTCAGTATTCCCGATACTTTTTACTAATATCTCAGGCTTAAAAGAAAGAAAGAACACTCCCAAAGCATATAATGATACAAAAACAAAAAAAACAAATCCTGTGAATCCAATTATTTTAATTTCCTGTTTTAAATTTTGTTGAGCATAACTCTCCGCAGCAAATTTCATTCCTGCACCTAGAAAACCAAAATCAGCATACGACAGAAACATATAAGCAGATACAACAAGAGTGTAAATTCCATATATGGATTGATTGCTGGAAAGATAAGGGGTAACGACAAAAAGGGCTGCGAAATTAAATAGGAGAGAGATAAACTGCCATAAATAAATTTTTAGGAATTCTTTCATTTCTTTATTTGGGGAATTTATCTTCCGATTTCAAAAAATTTATAAAAATATCTTTTGAAAATTTGTTTTCACTTTGCACTGATGTTAAATATTTGTATTTGAAATCGGAGTATTTTTCTGAGTTTATTTTCTCTGGAATTTGGGTTTCGATTTCCTTATCCATTGCAATTATAGTTGCATCACAAGCATTTGCAATGGCTTTTGCAATTAATATAAAATGTGGCAATACTATATCTAAATAATCACTAACCAGTAAAATCAACCTTTTTTCATAACAGATAGGGAAGCAAACTGCTGTACTAGCATGAGTTAAAACCAATGACGCTTGTTTCACCAAATCATTTGACTTATTAAAAAAAATGGTTCTATTATTATATGGATTAATTTCTTTGTACAAATCTGCTTTTGGATGAGCAGCGATAATCACTTTTTGTCCTGTTTTTTCTTCTAACTTATCGAAGAAACTATTTATCTCTTTGAAATATTTTTCAGGCTCAACCGTCTTTATTTTTAAAAACCTTGCATCAGGGTGATAAGGTAAATATTGATCTAAAAAGAGAATGTAATTATTTTTATTCTCTAAATGAAATTCTCTATGAAGCAAAAATTCATCATAGTCAGCAGTATTTAACTCCACAATCTTTGCTTTTGCGAAGTCTATTTCACTACCCATCCCAAGCCTCCAATGTCCAAATTCTCCTGCTTTAAAAATATAGTCATACGGCTTTAAGTAACTCCATTTTTTTAGCAAAATTGTCGACCTATTAGCACAGAAAAGTAGAATTCTACTAAAAGAAATAATTTTTAAAATTCTAACTAATTTAGATTTTACATCGGAAATATCACTAGGGAAATCGCCTCTTCCAAAAACCCCTAAATTCAGATTAAACTTAGTAAATAATCTATGTAATTTAAAAACTCTGGATTCAAAAGTCATTAAAGAAATATATAATACTTCATCATTTAATTGTTGTTTCAAATAGAGCTCTAACTGCTTGTAGGACTTAACTTTTATCACCCCCTCAAAATCTAAGGTTACCGTTGTTACTCTTTCAGGGTAGAACAATTCAGTTACATCTAAGTATTCCACTTTAATTTTATTTTGTAATAATTCCTCAAAATAAAAATCCTTGTAAATGGTACTAGTTAATGGCAAATATCTTACATAAACAACTTTATTAAATTTCATCAAAACATATTTTCTTAATAATCTTCGCTGGATTACCTGCCGCTACAACTCCGGAAGGAATTGATTTCGTAACCACAGAACCTGCTCCAATTACACTATTTTCACCTATTATAACACCTGGCAGAATAATGACATTAGCTCCAATCCAACTACCTGCTTTTACAATAACATCTTTGGAGTCACTATGCCCTTGGTCTATTATAGGAACATTTATATTGTCAAAGGCATGATTTCCTGTATAAAAATGCACACCTGAACCTACCAAAACATTATCTTCTATTGTTATCCCGGCTCCCTTATCGCCTGGAGTAGCAAATAACATGGTTCCAGGTCTAATTACAACTCTTTTACCAAGACTAATTTTAGAACAACAAATTGCATAAGCTCCAGCTCTAAATTCGGAAGTCTCACTAAAGTTTTTGAATTTTTTTTTACAAAGTTTTAGCATTGGTTTTTTAAAAAACAATAACCAATGTGTAAACGGAATATCCGGCCCTAATCTATCTGCTTTTCTATCGAATCTTATTTTCTTAATCAAATCACCTATAAACATAAATTCCGAATATTATATTGCAGTCCATCCTCCATCTACAATTAAATTCTGTCCTGTGATGTATTTTGCTTCATCAGATAACAAAAAGGATACTGCGGGTGCAATATCATCAGGATTGCCCATGCGTCCCATTGGAACTTTTTTTTCATAATTTGCGACAAAGATTTCATGCTGATTATCAAATATACCTCCTGGCGAAACACAATTTACCCTAACACCTTGTCTTCCATAATAAGAAGCTAAATATCTTGTAAAATTAATAACACCACCCTTTATTGCTGAATAAGGTGCAGCTGTATTAATGCTTGTATTTTCATACATAGTCAAATCATTCCCAACGACTCCATAAATCGACGTCATATTAACAATTGAGCCTTTAGTTTTTAATAAAGCTGGTATTATTTTTTGGATAAACAAAAAAGTTGTATTCATTTGCATATCTACATTTTTTTGCCAGGATTCATAAGTAATATCTTCAAATTTTGTTCCCCAATCTTTGGTTCTTGGATAAGCATTATTCACTAATCCATCTATTTTACCAAAATGATCAGAAACTAGTTTTATAGCCCTTAGTATTGATTGTTCTGAAGTAATATCAACATTTAAAGTATGCTTTTCAAAATTTGTTTTCACATTAATATCTGCATTAATTGCGATAGCACCTTTAATTGAAAGGTTATTTACAATTTCTTTGCCTAATAGTCCTGAGCCTCCAGTAACTATTATTATCTTATCTTTTAAGCTATTCATTATTTAAACATATTTTTAAATTCTCTAGCGAATCTCTAAAAGAATTCATCGGAGTTTGTTTATTTTTCAAACAATTTATAAAATATTCTAATTGCAAAACGTATGTTTCTTTAATATTGAAATTTGATATTTTTAACAAATATTCATTATTATCGTTTTTGATTTCATTTTTTATTAAATCAATAGTCCAAGTATTTTCATCTAAAACTATCTCTATCTCACGTTTAGGTTTTCTTCTATAATAATTTAGAATTATATTAGCTGTAAACCCATCATATTCTAATATATAATTAGCATAATCAATCGCATCTATTTCTAAGCTTGAAATATTTTTCAAGACTGATTTACTTTTATTTGGTAAACCAAAAAGCCATGTAGTATAATCTAATTCATGAAACAAGTCTAAATGTACTCCACCTCCCATTAATGCATTAGCACTATATATTGTTCTAAAATTTTTTCCTGGTCTCCAGTTTGGCAGGTACGAACCACAATAAACATTAATTTCATCAATTCGTGGAAGTTCTGAATCAATTTTATTTTTTAGAAAGGTAATACAAGGATGAAATCTCAAATTGCAAGCTACATAAGTAATTAATTTTTTATCATCAATAATATCCAATAGCTTATCTACATTTTCTAATGTGTTAACCGCTGGTTTCTCGATAAATAACGGTATATTTTTTTGAGCTAATTTTTCGATAAACTCATAATGTAAATGCGTAGGATTTGAAATAATAGCAAAATCAAAAACAATATTTATACTTTCTAAATCATAAATATTTTCGATGTCTTCCTCAATTTCTGCATTTGAATTCGATCGTAATGCATAAATCTTAGCATTTATTTTTAAAACCTGTAATGCTTCTATATGTTTTCGTGCAATAGATCCTAAACCAACTATTAATACATTCATAATTCGAAATCCAACTTGTTATTTTGCAGCAAATATTCCATAAACAAAAAATCAACCGGATGATCTAAATCAAAACACACATGATCCATTTCATAAATCAAAGATTTATCAGTAATGGCACTTTTTGAACCAGATTCAAAAAAAGATCTTCTATACCAATAAAATGATGCATTCAAATCATAGACTTTTGGAGCTGACTGACGAGTCATGACGCTCCCGTCAGGGTTAGTTTTTATTAATGAATAAAAACCATTGCTATTTTCTTCCACCATATTAAAATATGGGTTTCTAGCAGCTGGATTTACTGAAAATAAGTTTTTAGCGTCAGGCTTTGCCAGCATTAAATCTAATGCTTTTTCAATATCCTCCAAGGTCCTTAATGGGGATGTAACATCCAAATCTAAAACAAAATCATATTTAGTATCGATAAGAGACTCCTCATACAAAAGCAAATCTTTAATCGTATCGATTTTACCCGCATTATCAGTAGCTAAATAATCTGGCCTTACATAATCTGTAATAAGCCCTAATGATTCAGCAGCTTTCTTGATTTCATTATCATCAGTCGATAATGAAACTTTTACATTCAGTTTTTGTTTTAACTTTTTTGTTAAGTCAATAGAATATCCGATTAGAGGTTTACCATTAATAATTTTAATGTTTTTTCCTGGTATTCCCTTAGAGCCTCCACGAGCACAGATCGTTATTAAAATATTCATTTAAAATTTTATATTGTGAATGTCTATATGAGCTTTTTCAAAGTCTTCATGTTTTCCTACATCTAGCCAGTATCCTGAAAAAGGGAAAGAAATCACTTTGAATTTTTTCTTTATTAACTCTTCCATTAAATCTGTAGCATTAAAAAAAGTATTCTTTGGTATAAAACTTAGCATTTCTTTTTTTAACAAATAAATTCCTCCGTTAGAATAATAGGTATACGTTGGTTTTTCTTTAAAACTTTTAACATTCCCATCGCTTGTTTCTAGAACAGCGTATGGAACATTTACTTGATATGGAATCGTCAAAACTGCTAAATCAGCGTCTTTCCTTATAAATTCAAGAAAAAATTGTTCATAATCTATGTTAGTTAACAAGTCTGAATTTGTTACTAAAATATAGTCATGTTCAAAATTTTGAATTTTAGAAACGGCTCCAATAGTGCCTAAAGGTTCACTTTCCCAAACATATTCTATTTTAATATTTTTATTTTCTCCTGCGCCAAAATGATTCTCAATTTGCTCTCCTAAATATTTCACAGATACCCAAAAATCATCAATTCCAAATAAAGCCAATCTGTCCAAATTGTGTTCCATAATAGCTTTATTCCCAACTTTTAAAAGTGGTTTTGGAACAAGATCTGTTAAAGGTTGTAATCGTTGACCTCTTCCTCCGGCCATGATTACAGCATCAATAGGCAAATATGATCTAATTTTTCTAAAATTTATAACATTTATTACTTTTCGACTTTCATCAAGCACAGGTACAATTCTAAAATCGCCTTCACGATATTCTATAATCTTTTTGAGATTATTTTCTCCTTTAATTATATATCTAGGATTATTTTGAATAATTTCGTCAACTTTACTCTCAATAGAAAATCCTTTCAGTAGACCACGTCTAACATCTCCGTCAGTCAACGCTCCAATTAACTTATCATCTTCATTAACGACAAAAAGTATTGCATCTTGAGATAGGACATTGAATTGAAGTAATGCTTCTTTAATTTTACTTCCTGAAAGAATTAAATGGTCTTTATAAACTCTCATAAAAATTCCTTTAAGATTTTAATTATATTAGTAGCTGCCTGATCCTTAAAATATATATTCTCACCCTCGTATTTTCCCAACTTTAATGCTTTATTAACAGCTAAAACAATAGCTGATTCTTCAAACTTACAGTTTATAATATTTTTGCTTTGAACTCTGCCTTTTTGCCTATCACCTATATTTACTACATATTTACCAAAAGAAGCTGCTTCTAAAATGCCACTTGATGTGTTACCAATTAAAATTTTAGCATAATGCATTGCTGAAAAATAATTAATCTTACCAAAATTTTCAATTAATAAGATTTGTTTAGGTCTTTCGGTTTTTAGTTTTTGAATTGCTTCTCTATATATTGATCCTTGAGTGTCTGCATTTGGCATTGTGATAACTACAAATATTTTCTCGGAAATCGTAGCCAATGCATTTTTCATTTCCTGTGCATATTGAATATTATCATTAGCGGATATAGTTTCAGGATGAAAGGTAACTAAGGTAAATTCTTCACTAGGAATAATAAACTTATCATAAAAAAATTGTTTTTCTACAGGTGTAAAGTCCTTTATATCACTCAAACTTAACGATCCTACAGTGAAAATGTTGTTGTCCGAATTTGTTAAAGACATAACTTTATCGCTAAATGTTTCTGTAGCAGTAAAATGTAAAAATGATGCTAAAGTAATTTGATGACGATAAATATTATCTATCGCTCCTAATGTAGTTTCACCCCCATGTAAATGGGCAAATTTAACTCCAAAAGGAATTCCTGCCTGTACAGCCGCACTCATTTCAAAACGATCTCCTAAACACAGTACTAAATCGTACTGCTGCATTTTCCAAAAATCTGCAAATTTTAATACCGTTACCCCATAAGATGAAGCAATCGATTGCTCATCATCATTTGAGATTAAGGAAGAAATTTTATGAATACAATTGTATTCGTCTTTTTCTATATCTGTTACTGTATATCCGTGCAATCTTGACAAATGAGTACCAAAGGCTATAATCTCTATCTCAAAAAAAGAATCATTTTTCATTTTTTGAAGCAAAGGAAGATATATTCCGTAATCCGCTCTTGAACTAGTTAATACCCCAATTTTCATTCAATATCAGAAAATAAGAGTTTATCAAACTCATTTTTATCAACAATCAATTTTTTTCCTACTATATTTTCCCATTCCATTGGAGAAATTCCATCTCCAGGTCTTAATGAAACTAAATCATTATCCGTAATCGTATTTCCCTTGGCCAATTTTTTATTTACAAAAATACTTTTCCTTGCAATAACAATATTTTTAGTCTCGCTTTCACTTGGTTTTTTATCTCCATCTCCACTAATAGCCAATTCAATATTACGAATTGCATTTACCATATTTTTCAATTCATCGGGCTCTAAAGATGCTACGTGATCAGGTCCGGGTAATGTTCTGTCTAAGGTAAAGTGCTTCTCTATTATTCTGGCCCCCATGGCAACTGCTGCTATTGGTACTTCAATACCAAGAGTATGATCTGAATATCCTATTTCAACATCAAATGTCTTTTTAATAGACAACATTGCTTTCAGATTAACATCTTTCATTGGAGTTGGATATTCTGTATTACAATGCAGAATTGAAATTATTTCTTTACTTAATCCAAATTTTATTAATACATCTAAAGCATGCTTTATTTCTATTTCTGAGCACATCCCTGTCGACATAACAACGGGTTTGCCACATAAAGCAACTGCTTTTAAATATGGATAATTTGTTATTTCCCCGCTAGGAATTTTAAAAAAAGAAAGACCTAAATCATTTAAATAATTCACTCCTGCCACATCAAATGCTGTTGAGAAAAATTTAATATTTCTTTCAGAGCAATAAGTCATTAGCTGTAAATGATCTTCATGACTTAACTCTAAATTTTTCAGCATGGCATATTGAGAATCATCACCATCATTAATATTAATACTCTGGTATTCTGCTTTTTTTGCTGATTTACTAACTAAACTATCCGCTTTAAAAGTTTGAAACTTTACATAATCTACACCGGCATCCACTGCAGCATCAATTAATTTTTTTGCTACATTAATATCACCGTTATGATTTACACCAGCTTCCGCTATAATAACTACTTTATTCATATTTAAATTATTCGACCAGGATTTCCAACTACTTTTTTACCGTCAGGCACATCGTTGATTAAAACAGTACCAGCACCTATTATAACATCCTTACCTATTACAAGACCTTGTTTAATTACAGAATTAGCACCTACAAAAGTTCTTTCTCCAATTGTGACATTTCCTGCCAAAACAGCACCCGGCGCTATATGCACAGCATCATGTAAAACACATTCATGCTCAATTATACAACCTGTATTTAAGATTGCATTTTTCCCAATTGATGCAAATGCATTAACTACTACATTTTTATTAATAAAGGTTCCGTGACCTATTGAAACATTCTTTGACAAATTAGAACTTTTATGAATAAACGTTTGAATTGTTTTACCTCTAGATTCAATTAAACCGGCAACAATTTGTCTTATCTTATTATCTCCTATACCAATAGCGAAAGAAACATCACTTTTCCAGCCTATAAAATTTTCTTCATTTTCGAATCCTAAATACGATAAATTGTAAGGATTACTTTTTAATTCTTCTTTTTCTGAATATCCAATTAGTTCATATCCATTTTCTAAAATGGTTTCTGCTACAACATAAGCATGTCCTGAATAACCGATAAGAATTATCTTTTTATCTGACACTGCTTGGTATATTTACAATTCTTTCTTCTAAAAATTCAGCATTAACCTGTTGATCTCTATAACAGTGACCATACATTGGTAAGCGATACATCAATTGCCAAATTGGTCTTGTCATTACATTATTTTTATTTGTTGTTTCCAAAAATAAATCTCGTTCAATTTTATTTTGTAATTCAACACTCATTAACCAATAATTAGCTTTGGTATCCGGAGTCTCTGTTCTAAACTTAATTCCACTTTTAGCAAAAAAAGATTCATATTCCCTTGCTAGTTTTCTTTTATTTTCCAGAAAACTATTTAACTGTTCTAATTGGGCACATGCTAATGCAGCATTTAGATTTGGCATTCTAAAGTTATACCCCATTTCATCATGAACATATTCATAAGGATGCGGAATTTTGGCTGTTGTAGTTAAGTATTTGCCTTTTTCACCCAGTTTAAGATCATTACTAACAATGGCACCACCGCCTCCACAAGTAACTATTTTGTTTCCATTAAATGAAAAAGCACCTAATTTTCCAAAACTCCCGGTAGGTCTACCTTTGTATTCACTACCTAATGATTCTGCTGCATCTTCAATCAATGGAATTTTCCAGGTATTACAAATTGTCAATAGTTCATCTAGATGTACTGGAAATCCAAAAGTATGCATTGGTAAACAAGCACTTATTTTATTCCCTGTTTTTTTATTATAACACCCATCCTCACGCAATTCCCCAAATTCTTCTAGAAACAAAGAAACTGCTGTGGGCGATAAACCCATTGTATCTAAGTCTACATCTAAAAAAACCGGAGTTGCATTTTGATATGCTATAGCGTTGGCAGTTGCAACGAAGGTTAATGCTTGTGTTAATACTTCGTCTCCGGATTTAACCCCCAATAAACGCAAAGCGACCTGAATTGCTGCTGTACCATTAACAACCGCAACAGCTTTTTGAGTTTGCGTAATTGTTTGCATCATTATCTCAAATTGATCTACATATGCACCAACTGAAGATACAAATGTAGAATCAATAGTTTCTAACAGGTATTTTTTTTCGTTACCTCCAAAATGAGGAACGTGTAGAGGTATAAAACTTTCTGTTTTATATTGTTCTTTTATAAAAGATATAACGGAATCAATTGAAGCCATAATTACATTTTAGAATCTAAATATTTACCCGTTTCCTTATGTCCAAAATTTGGAATCATTTTATGAAACAAATCAACTATTTCTTCCTTGCTCCATCTTTTATTTGATTTCATAATTTTAATTTTAGCACTAAATTCTTCTAATTTTAGTGTATCGTAATTAGCTTCATTTTTTATCACTCCTAAATTTTCAAATCGATCCATATCTAAGATTTCACTATTTGTGAAAAATTCTTCAAAATCTTTTTCTCCTGTAGTATCACTTTCTGTAAACAAGCATGGCCACTTTTTTTGTTTGATTAGATCGTCTACACTATTTCTCGCTTCTTCTTCCGATTTACATAAATAGGGTTCATAACCGATTTCAGCTAAATACTTAACAGCAATATCAGCAAAAGAAATCAAATGTAAACTCTCACTCAATTTAGGGAAAAAGATATCTCTATTTTCTCCAAAAATACAAGACATTAAACAAAGTTCACCTGATTCTTTTGGAGTTACGAAATATCTTTTAATATCATTTGGCGCAACAATTGGTTGTTTTTTAATAATTCGTTGATTAAATCCATGCAGCAAAGAACCATCTGAAAAAGCAACATTTGCAAAACGTGCAGTAGAAATTTTAATATCCTGACTTTTGCGCATCAAATACATTTCCATTATTCTTTTTGAAGCCCCCATCATATTCACCGGATTAGCAGCTTTATCTGTTGAGACACAAAAATATTTTTTCGTTCCATTATCAATTGACTGCTGTAATGTTTTATCAGTATTAAAAACATTTACATCTATCATTCGCATTAAAGTAAAAGGATCTTTTTCACTACGCACATGCTTTAAGGCAGAAAGATTTAATACATAATCATATTTTCCATCAGATTTAATAAAAGCATCATATTCTATTGACCCTATATCTAATGCAAATGTTTGAAAATCTCCATCAATATAACCATAAGAGCTTCTTAAATCACGCACTAATTCTACCATATTGTTTTCACTAATATCAACAACATGCAATTTAGCAGGATTACGTTTAAAAATTTCTTTAGTAACCGCCTGACCAATGGATCCTGCGCCACCAATTACAAGAAAAGAAGATGCATTAACAACCTTATACAATCCATTCTGATAATTTAAAATATCTTGTTCAAATATTTCTTTTTCTCTACCTATCAACTTTAGAACATTCATAAATCCACTTAAATTAAATATTTTACTTTATGATGTTATCATTTAAATAGTCGCTTTACAACTAAAATAAATACAATTAAAAAACCTGCTAAAATTCCTCCTATCAATATCCCTTTTGCTTTACCAAGATGTTTTTTATCTAAAGGTAAAATTGGTCTATCGATAACTTGTATTAATGGAGTTTCTTTACGCAAAGTGACTTTGGCTAATTCCGCTTGTTTAACAAGTTCTGTTAAAATCGCAGTATTTGCCTGAACATCAACTTGCCTGCGGGCAGAGGGTACACGACGAATATTCATAGCTGGATTCAATCCAAATGTATTATCATTGGCCGATGCAACACTACTAATTGCTCCATTTAATTGACCACGAATTGAATCAACTTGTCGCTCTAAGATAGTCATATTGATTCTTGCTTTTTTACTTTTGGTTTCAACATAAAACTCTCCTACTTGTTGCGCTAAAGCTTCACAAAAATATTTGGCAAAAGGTTCATTTGTAGATGTTACATCAATCGTAATAATTGATATTTTTTTATCCTTCTGACCAACACTTAACCCTGATTTAGATAAATTACGGTAAATTACTCCCATAATGCTATCTTGAGTACGTGTAAATTTTTTACGATTAGCATTTGGTGGAAATTGAATAGAAGTCAATTTTGATTTATCATTCCAATCTTTTCGCCATTCATTATTTTGAATATACATCTCCGCTAAAGAAACTACTTCCCCATTTAGAATAACTGGAGATAGCATTGTTTTTTCTACCATTAAACGTGATTTAAATAATTCCGTCAAATTAGAACCGGTAAAAATCCCACTTCCACTTCCTCCTCCTATATCTAACCCGAATGAACTTGCAAGTCCTAATGCACTTCCTATACCACCTCCTGTAGACTTATCATCTTCTAATGCAAATGATAAAGTTGCTGTATAAATTGGTTTTTTTATAAATGAATATGTTAAACCTAAAGCAGCTCCAATTATTCCCGCTAAGACAATAATTTTCCATTGTGATAAAAGGTAAGCATACCATTCTTTTAATTTAAGTATCAATTCCTTCAACGATATTTCATCGCTTTGAACAGGTGTATTATCCATCAAATTTTATTTAAAAGCTGTAACAATTAATAATGCTAGACTAGCAAATGCTGTTCCAATACCTGCCCATTCTCCTGCACTCATTTTCTTAGTCTCAGGCTTCTCCGGAACTACAATTTGTGAATCTGGTTCGACTTTTGGATAAGATCTGAAGAATAAAAATGATTTCGTTACGTCAGCCTTTCCGTTAGGATAAATGATGTACGCTTTTTTCTTCCATCCTTTATTGTCTACACCTCCAACAGAATTTATGTAATATTTAAATCCTTTTCCACTTCTATATGGAATTTCTGAAGTAAGCAAAACATTACCTGTCACTTTAACACCTTCATTGTAAACAGATACTTCAATTTCATCGCCAGGAAATAAGGTTACGTTCGAATAATGATTTTTATCTTTTACTATTTTTTCCCAATTAATTGGAATTGTAGCATATTTCAAGTCTTCTTTTAATCTTTTAGTAAGTTTATCATTTAAGGTGTCATTTTTAGACAAGTTTAAATCAATACTTTCCAATTTCTCAATTTGCTCTTGTTTAATTGGTCTTTTGATTTTCATTCCGTCTAAATTTGCAATAGATGTTAATCCCCCAGCTCTCATTACAACATTATAAACAGTTTCTTTTTTATTTGCTAAAACATATTTACCAGGATATCCAACAGCACCACTAACAATTACCATTTGAGGTTTCTCATATACTGCTACTCTTCTAATATTAATAACGTCAAAAGGTTTTAAGGCAAAATTTTTAATTTGTTCATTATTATCAGCCGTAATCTCAAGTTCAATTAATTCTACACGTTTAGGATCATCATCGTCTATTGCGTCTGATTTTACCATTCTCGCAATCTCTACTCTTTTTGAAGCAGATCCTGTTAACCCTCCAACTTGAACTACTAAATCATTTAGCGTTAAATTTTCAAAATATTCGTACTCACCAGGATTTTTTACTTCACCGTCAATTGTAACTTTATATTCTTCTCTAAAATCCAGAATAGAGTAAACGGTAACAATGTCTTCTCTTTTTAATTCTATATCAGAATCTAAATCGCCAGATAATGCAGCACTTAAATCAATATTTACAATCTCTGTAGTTAAATCTGTTTTTAATCGAATAATTCTTGCTCTTTTTGTATAAGCATCTTCCGTAAGTCCTTCTGCTCTTGTAATAAGATCTGAGATTCTCATTCCCTCACTATAAGAATAATAGTCAGGTCTAAAAACGGCTCCTTCAATTTTAATACGATTCTCAAATCGGTTTAATATCTTAGTCACTCTAAAAACATCACCAGATTGGGGCAAATAAGAATTATATTCGCTTTCATTTATATCGTGAACTTTAAATTCTTTTCCTGTTTTTTGTGTCACATTTACAGATGCTGTATAAGCAAATTCATTAAATCCAGAAGCAAAATTCAATAGATCAGAAAAAGTTTCACCTTTTTTCATTTCAAAAATACCGGGTCTTTTTACTTCTCCTTCAACTGTGACTCTTTGAGTATAAGCTGGAATTCTAATTACATCGTTATCTTTTAAACCAACATTATCAGATTGATCTCCTTTAACTAAAAATTTATAAATATCAATATTTCTGTAAATTTTGTTATTTCGAATTAATTCAATATTTCTATAACTTCCATTTTTACCTGGCCCACCTGCTAAATGTAATGCATTGTACACTGTAGCCAAAGATGATGTCGAATAGTTACCTGGTTGTTTTCCACCAACAATTGTTACTTTAATCGTTCGGATTTTACCTAAGCTAACACTTACCTGAGATTGTCCGGATCTAATAGTGCTGTAAACTCTTGCAATAGCTGCTTTTATTTTTTGAGTTGCTGCTTCAATAGACATACCTGAAACTGCAATTTCCCCTACATAATCAATTGTAATTTTTCCTTCTACACTTACAGGGATACTTGCATTATATTCCTGAACACCGTAAACACTAACTTGCAATTCATCTCCAGGACCTAAAATGTAGTTAAGTGGAGTTGCTAATTTTAGATCAGGTTCAAAATTCAGAGTTGGATTATCAAATAATTCTGAGCCAAAAATCAACGCATTCGCAGAATCTTTAACTTTTTCATTTTTAATTTTATCCTGTTGTCTTCCAAATTCAGAATTCTTATCCGTTGCCTTTGCTTTACTATCTTCAGAATCAATATTCTTAGGCTTTTTTTTCTCAAATTGAGCTAACTTAATTCTTAGTTTATTAAATTCAGTCTGACTCATACCTTTTGACAAAGCCATTGATTCTACTTGATCAATTGTAGCATTATTACTTTTTAATTGAGCACTTATTTTTGCAATGTCATCATTAGATAAATAATCTACTTGTATTGTACTTAAATCTTTCGATTTCAATAAATCCTGAGCATTTCCACTCAAAGAAATTGATAAAGTAAAAAACAGGATAAGAACGTGTATTATTTTTTTCATATTTTACTATTATTTTTAAGCCTCAATGAGACTTTAAATAGAAATCATTTTATTAAGAATACTGTTTTTGATAATATTCTTTATATGAACCAGAAGTTACATTTTGTAACCATTCTTCATTGTTAAGATACCAATTGATTGTTTTCTCTAGACCTTCTTCAAAAGTTACCGAAGGTTTCCATCCAAGTTCCTTATTTATCTTTGAAGCATCAATAGCATAACGTAAATCATGACCTGGTCTGTCTTTTACGTATGTAATTAATTGTTGGGAAGCACCTTCAGTTCGATTTAATTTTTGGTCCATGATTTGGCACAATAATTTTACTAAGTCAATGTTTTTCCATTCATTAAATCCACCTATATTATAAGTTTCATGATTTTTTCCTTCATGAAAAACTAAATCTATTGCAATTGCATGATCTTCCACAAAAAGCCAATCACGTGTATAATTTCCATCTCCATAAACTGGTAATGGCTTATTATTTATGATATTATTTATGAAAAGAGGAATCAATTTTTCCGGAAAATGGTACGATCCGTAATTATTAGAACAATTTGTCAAAACGTAAGGAAGTCCATAAGTTTCTCCATATGCTCTCACAAAATGATCTGAACTTGCTTTTGAAGCTGAGTATGGAGAATTCGGATCATAAGGCGTTGTTTCTGTAAAAAGTCCTTCAGTTCCCAGAGAACCATAAACTTCATCAGTACTTATATGATAGAAACGTTTACCTTCAAAATTGCTTTTCCATTGATTTTTAGCAGCATTTAATAAATTCATGGTTCCGATGACATTTGTTTTTACAAAGGCTAACGGATTTTCTATGGAACGATCTACATGTGATTCTGCAGCTAAATGCAAAACTCCATCAAAATTATATTCTAAAAAAAGTTCATTTATAAAAGTCTCATCCACAATATCTCCTTTTATGAAAGTATAATTGGGTTGATTTTCAATATCTTTTATATTCTCTAAATTCCCCGCATAAGTAAGGGCATCTAAATTAAAAATCTGATATTGAGGATATTTATTTACAAAGCGGCGAACTACGTGAGAACCAATAAAACCTGCGCCACCTGTTATAAGAATTTTTTTCATTTTTAATTTTAATTAATTTAGTAAATCTGATTTTTGTTTTTCCAGCTCACTATAAATATCCTTTACATCTTGTGAATTTTCTTTTTGCAAAATTAAATTTGCCGAGTCGGTATAAACAAATATGGTGTTTTTTAACCCTAAAAATACAGTATGCTTATCACAACCAATTACCATATTTCCATTTTTATCAACAGGGTGACTTTTTGAAACTAAATATTCATAAACTGATTCAAATGATCCTAAATCAGACCATGAGAATGAGGCAGGAACTACTTTAATTTTTTTACTTCTTTCCATCACTGCATAATCAATGCTTATTGATGGAATATCAAATGATAAATCTAAATCCAGAAAGCCATCTTTACTTGCTTCCCAAACAGCTTTTGATTTTTCATAAACTTCTGGTTGAAATTGTTTTAACTCGTCCAAAAGCACTCCTGCTTTAAAACAAAACATTCCGCTATTCCATAAAAAATTTCCTTTTGCAATAAATTCTTTAGCTGTTGTTTCGTTAGGTTTCTCTCTGAATGATAATACTTTATCACCTTTTGATTCTATATAACCATAACCCGTTTCCGGCTTGGTTGGAATAATCCCAAATGTTACAATATAACCGTCTTGTGCTTTTGAAATTGCTTCATCAATTGCCTGATTGTAATTTTCCATTTTATCAATTATATGATCAGATGGGGTAACAATTAATATATCATCAGGATTTGACGCAAATGCAGCAAATGCAATAGCAGCAGCCGTATTTCTTGGCGTAGCTTCAACAATATTAATATAATCAGTATTGGTTTTATCCATCACTTTGCCACTTAAATGATGATTATCTACATTCCCTACCACCATTACTTTATTTGCTAAATGACTATTGCGATCAACTGTCATTTCAAATAAAGACTTTCCTTCAAATATCTCCAGATATTGTTTAGGTTGACTTTTACGGGAAAGTGGCCACAATCTGCTGCCAACTCCTCCTGTTAAAATTACATGTATAATTGAATTATTTTTCTCCATTCTTATTTAAATATAAAAAAGGTCTTTCTAGGTACTATAATCTGTTGTCAGCTTTAGTTCCCAAAACACCCTTAACATCGTATAATAAACTATTTGTTTTTTGCAATTCAGTAAAGTTTAATTCTAAAAATTCTGCATGAGAAACTCCCAGAACAATTGCGTCAAATTTATTATCTGGAATACTGTTAATTGTTATTAAATTATATTCTTTCTTTACATCATTTGCATTAGCAAGTGGATCAAATATTGTAACCGAAATGCCATATTCTGTCAGTGCTTTTACGACATCTACAATTTTTGTATTTCTAACGTCCGGACAGTTCTCTTTAAAAGTAATTCCAAGCATTAACAACTCAGCACCATTAACAGAAATTCCCTTTTTTATCATCAATTTTACTACCTGAGAAGCAACATATTCGCCCATGCTGTCATTCAAACGTCTTCCTGCTAAAATAATTTCAGGATGATATCCAAATTCCTGTGCCCTTTGTGCCAAATAATAAGGATCTACACCGATACAATGACCACCAACCAAACCTGGCTTAAAAGGCAAAAAATTCCATTTTGTTGAAGCCGCTGTTAGTACCTCATGTGTATCAATATTCATTAAATTGAATATTTTTGCCAGCTCATTTACAAAAGCAATATTTATATCACGTTGTGAATTTTCTATCACCTTTGCCGCCTCAGCAACTTTTATACTAGGTGCAAGATATGTTCCCGCTGTAATAACAGATTTGTATAATGCATCTACCTTTAAACCAATTTCAGGAGTTGATCCTGAAGTTACTTTTAAGATTTTTTCAACAGTGTGCTCTTTATCTCCCGGATTTATCCTTTCTGGCGAATATCCTGCAAAAAAATCTACATTAAATTCCAGACCGGAAACCTTTTCTAAAACCGGCACACATTGCTCTTCTGTAACTCCCGGATATACCGTTGATTCATATACTACGATATCACCTTTTTTTAAGACTTTTGCAACTGATTCACTAGATTTATATAAGGGGGTTAAATCTGGGCGATTATTTTTGTCAACTGGCGTTGGAACTGTTATTATAAAATAATTACAATCGGCAATATCATTTAATGAAGTACTACAATATAATCCACTACTGTTACCTGGATTGGCAACTAATACTTTTTGCAAAGTTTCGTCATCGACTTCTAATGTTGTATCAGTTCCTGATTTTAAAGTAGCTACTCTTGATTCGTTTATGTCAAAACCGACAACAGGATATTTTGTTGCAAATAGCCTCGCTAAAGGAAGACCTACATAACCTAAACCTATTATAGCAATCTTTATGTTTTCATCCATTTTTTTTCTTATATTTTATCGACTTTCAACGTCATAATTCATAGCTTCGCTTCTCTGAGTCACAAATATTTGACACAGATACCCTAAAATCTTTTTTGGCAAATATAACACATTCAGCCAATTTTGTCAACACCATTTCTTACAAAATATAACAAAATAGGACTAAAAAACCAATATATTACCAAACGTTTACAGATCAGATATTAACGTTTTTTTTTACAAAAAAAAGAGAGCAAAAAACTAGAAAAAGTAGTTTTGTTCTCTTTTTTATACTAAATATAAACAATTAATCTGAATCTTATTTATACTTTATTTTTAAAACACATCCTAAAGACTCTAACACCAGAATATAATGAGTATTAGAAACTTCTTTAACAATAGCGTCCTGATTACTAAAAGCCCCGGATTCCAGTGTTATACGATCGCCAACCTGAATAGAAGTTACTGAAACTTCACTTAAATTAGGCGATGCTAAACTTTTTTTAATAATATTAATTTCTTCATCTCTAACAATCGCTGGTTTTCCTAACCAAAATAAATATCGCACAACTCCTGCAATTTGAAAAACAGAATTTCGGTCACTCTCTAATAACTGAACGAATACATAAGAATTAAAAAGTGGCGTTTCAACTTTCTTTTTTCTGTCTGACCATTGCTTTATTTCTGTAATAACCGGGCAATAGCTTTCAATTCCAATTTCATTTAGCTTGTCGGCAACTTTTTTTTCCCATTTCGGTTTAGTATAAATTACATACCAGTTCATAATTTCTTTTATATTGAAATAAATTTTCTAATCCTTCATCAATTCTCATACCACTTTAATTCAAATCAATCTTAATCTTTAATTAAGAACCTATTCCTTTATAAACAAACCCAATCGATTCTAATTCTTTAGCATTTAATATATTTCTTCCATCAAAAAGAAAAGCAGGCTTATGCATAGAATCATAAATTCTTTTCCAATCATAGGTAGTAAATTCATCCCATTCTGTCAAAACTGCAATTGCATGCGATCCCTTACAAGCATCATAAGCATTATCAAACGTTGAAACAGCAGAATTATTTTGATCAGCATCTCTTGTTTCTAAATAATTTAAATCATTTAACATTTTATTTTTCGAAACCTTCGGATCGTAAACTGAAATTTTAGCCTGCTCATTTATTAAATCATCTGCTACATATATCGCTGCAGACTCTCGTGTATCATTTGTATCTTTTTTGAAAGCCCATCCTAAGAATGTAATTTTTTTATCGGCAACTGTATTATACAGTGTTTGAACAATTTTATTTGAAAATCTTCTTTTTTGATGATCATTCATAATAATAACTTGTTCCCAATAATCTGCTACCTCATTTAAACCGTATGATTTTGCAATATAAACAAGATTTAAAATATCTTTTTGAAAACATGAGCCCCCAAAACCAACTGATGCTTTTAAAAATTTAGGTCCAATTCTGCTATCCATACCAATTGCTCTCGCAACCTCGTTAACATCCGCACCTGTTTTTTCGCATAACTCAGACATTGCATTTATAGATGAAATACGTTGGGCCAAAAATGCATTTGCTGTAAGTTTAGACAATTCTGATGACCAAACATTTGTCGTCAAAATTTTATCTTTACTTACCCAGTTAGCATACACATTAACTAAAGAATTAATTGCAGCTTCTCCTTCAGGCGTTGTGTCTCCACCAATTAAAATTCTGTCTGGATTTAACAAATCTGTAACAGCAGTTCCTTCTGCTAAAAATTCAGGATTTGACAAAATCTGAAACTGAACACCATTTCCGGTATTATCTAAAATACTTTTTATAGCTTCGGCTGTTCTAACCGGCAAAGTCGATTTTTCAACTACAATTTTATTTTCTTTGGCAACTTTTGCAATTTGCCTTGCACATAATTCTATATACTTTAAATCGGCAGCCATTCCTTTTCCTTTTCCATAAGTTTTGGTTGGCGTATTTACTGATATAAAAATAACCTGAGCTTCGTCAATTGCTTTTTCAACTTCTGTAGAAAAAAACAAATTTCTACCTCTTGCCTCAGCAACAATCTCTGAAAGTCCCGGCTCGTAAATAGGAATATTTTCTGTATTGGGATCATTCCAATCTTTGATTCTTTGTTCGTTTAAATCAACAACGGTTACCTGAATATCCGGGCATTTTTGTGCAATTACTGCCATTGTCGGACCTCCAACATAACCTGCACCAATGCAACAAATTTTTGTAATTTTCATTTATTTCTTATTACTTAATTCTGATTTTATTTCAAATTATTCCAATACCAGCTTACCGCTTCTTTCAAACCTTCCTGTAAAGAATATTTTGGATTATAACCCAAAACAGTTTGTGCTTTGTCAATACTGGCCAATGAATGTGGTATATCGCCTATTCTATTTACAGAATAGATTATTTCAATATCTGCTATCTTTGAATCAAATTCAGTCAGGTATTTTTTTAAATATCCCACTAAATCATTTAATGTATTTCGATCACCAAATGCGGTGTTGTAAACTGTATTTATAGCTTGGGGATTTTGGCTTGTCATTGCCCGTTCATTCATCTGAATTACATTATCAATATAGGTAAAATCACGAGAATAATTTCCATCGCCATTAATAATCGGGCTTTCATGATTCATTAACTGCTGCACAAATTTTGGAATTACAGCAGCATAAGCACCGTTTGGATCCTGTTTTCTTCCAAAAACATTAAAATAACGTAATCCGATAGTTTCTAAACCGTATGTTTTACTAAAAATTTCAGCGTACAATTCATTTACATATTTTGTAATTGCGTATGGTGACAAAGGCTTCCCTATTACATCTTCTACTTTTGGCAATCCTTGCGAATCTCCGTAAGTTGAAGAACTTGCTGCATATATAAAACGTTTTACCTTAGCATCGCGCGAAGCTACTAACATGTTCAGAAATCCTGAAACATTAACATCATTTGTAGTTATAGGATCATTTATAGAGCGGGGAACAGAACCAAGAGCAGCCTGATGAAGTACATAATCTACTCCTTCAACAGCCAAAGTGCAGTCTGAAAGATTCCGAATATCTCCCTCAATTAATTTAAAACCTGAATGATTTATAAAATCTTTCAAATTATGATGATGCCCTGTCGAAAAATTATCTAAACAAATTACCTCATGACCCAACTCTAAAAAATACTCACATAAATTCGAGCCAATAAACCCGGCTCCGCCTGTAATTAAAATTTTATATCGAGTTGATTCTTTCATCTACTTAAATTTATTTTTTATTGAATTTATTAAAAATCGACTTTACAAAACCGGGTTTTTTTTCTTCCTCTTCATGATAACCATAAGAATAGGCTCCATAACCATATCCGTAAGCAGTTCCGTATTTTGCCTTATTTTCATAGCCATTTAAAACAATACTGGTATTATTTAATTCTCCACGTTTTACTCTCGTGTTTAGCAACGTGATCATGTCTTTTTTAGTATAATTCTGCCTCACAATATACAAAGTCACATCAGCATACTGAACTAGCTCTAAAGCATCAGAAACCAAACCAACAGGGGGCGTATCCAATATGATATAATCATATTTTTGTTTTAACTCCTCTATTAATTCTTTCATTGCTTCGGTTATAATAAGCTCAGATGGATTTGGCGGAATAGGTCCGGAAAGTATCACATCAAGATTAGGGATTTGTGTTGAATTTGTTATTTCACTTAAATTCTTTTGCCTGATTAAATAATTAACCACACCAACCTGATTTGTCAAATTGAACTCATCTGCAAGTCTTGGTTTTCTTAAATCTAAACCAACAATAACTGTTTTCTTTTCGCTTAAAGCAAAAATAGTAGCAATATTTATAGAACAAAATGTTTTTCCTTCACCACTAATAGAAGAAGTAATCATTAGGGTTTTCGCACCGTTTACCTGTTGCTTTTTATACAAAAACTGCAGTGAAGAGCGGATTGCCCTAAAAGATTCAGAAAGTGCAGATTTTGGTTTATCGAATACGGCTAAGTTAACATTATCTTTATTTACACCAACTACTCCGATAAGGGGAATCTGAGTTAATTTATTAATATCCTCAGCATTTTGAATGGAATTATTTATAAAGAAAATTCCAAAAACAAATAATAAAGGAACTAAAAAACCTAAAAATAGAGCCAGGACATAATTCACCGAAGTTTTTGGACCAATTAAACCACCGCCAATATCTTTGGCCGGATCAATAAAATGGATATCCGATAAATTAGAGGCTTTTACAATTTCTGCTTCATTTCGTTTTTGAAGAAATTCAGTATAAATATTATCATTTAAATCATATTTTCTCTTGATCTTCAATAACTCCTGTTGCTCTTCAGGAAGTTTTTTAACCGTGCTTTCTGCCTCACCAATTTTTGCATTTATCATCGACAGATCATACATTAATGATGATTTTGCAGTAATAATATTTTCCAGCAAAACATCTTTGACAGCACGCATTTGGTTATCAAAATCTTTAAAAATTTTATCGCTTTTTACCGCATAAGCCATTTCTGACCTTTGAGTAGAAAGCGCAATTATTTTTGATACGTTAACAACAATATTGGGGTCTTCAATTCCTGCTACAGATGGAGCCGGAAGTCTTGAATAATCAACACTATTATTTAAATACGTTTTTAATGAATTATAATAGGCTATTTTTCTGGATATCTGGTCTCGTTCTAAATCAAAACTTGTAATTTGATCTGAAAACTTCATGCCACCACCTTCGATATCATAAACATTTTTATCTTTTCTGAAGGTTTTTAATTCGTTTCCGGTTTGCTTTAATTGCCCTTCCATAGCCACAAGTGTGCTATCAATAAATCGTATCGTATTGTTTGCAAATTGATTTTTACCGTCAAGCTGAATTTTAATCAACATCCTTACAGTTGCATTTAGATACTCCACCATTCTGGCTTTATTTGTACCCTGCATTCCTAAAGTTAATATTGATCCGCCTTTGTCATCAGAATCAATATTTATACCTCTGTATTTTGAAACCGTACCATTAAAATCATTGAATCTCACAAAGTATTCATTTCCTTTATAAAAACCGGGATTATCATTGATTTGTAATTTCCAATTTAAAAAAGGTAATATAACCTGTTCTCCAACTTTATATCTTTTTACAAATTCTGTAGGTTGTACATTTGTATTCGAATAAGTATTGGTAGTGTAGTCTACTATTGAAACTGAAGAATTTTCAAACGGAATTCGAATTTCGTATACATTTTTACTTAAAAACTTAATACCAATTAAAGTATTTGCAAGCTGTCCTTTTGATTTATCAATATTTAAATAGAAAGGAACCGCTCCGTATGCATCGGTTAAATTATATTTTCCTTGTTTTAGATAATCAATATAAAACTGCAATTTATTTACAACAAGTTCATTGTGAGATCTGGATTGTAATATCGTAGAAATACCGTTAACTTGATCTGATATTCCGCCCCAGTTAAAAACCAAACTGGTATTTGAAGTAAAAAACGGATTACTCTCTTCTTTAATAGAGATCATCGTTTGCATTGCGTAAATTTTTTCTTTTCGAATATTTACCTGATATGCAATTGTAAATGCTATTATTAAACTGGCAAGGAACCATTTCCAATAACTGGCAATTTTTAATAAAAATCCTTTAAAATCAAAATTTGAATGATTCTCAAAAATCGAAAAATCTTTTATATCTAACATCTTTTGAATTTAGTTTAATTTTTCAAAATCAAATAAACTGTTGTCGCTAATGACAACAAAGTTATGATTGTACCAATTGATTGTATACCGGTTTGACCAGTTCCCCATGTTTTTTGTCTTAATGGTTTTACATAGACATAATCGTTGGGCTGCAAATAATAATACGGCGATTTCATCACATTAACATCGGTAAGATCAAGATCGTTCATCTGAACTCCGGTTGGCGTTTGACGAATTACAGTAACTGCTTTTCTATCTCCAACCGTTGTAATATCTCCCGCATTGGCAATAGCTTCCATAATATTTACATGCTGCTGAAACAATGTTTTTGTCCCGGTACTTCCTACTTCTCCATTAATTGTATATCTAAAGCCTGCTAATTTTACAGTCACAAAAATATTAGCTTCACTTTTAAAGTATTCTTCAAGTAATTTTTTTTCGATCTTAACCCTTACTTCTTCAAGCGTAAAACCAATAACATTGATTTCGCCTAAAATTGGCATTCTAATATTCCCATGGTCATCAACAGTAAAACCATTAAAATATAAACTAGATTCTGATTTTGCTGTAGTCCCTGAAACACTTTCTGTTGTATTAAATATCGCAACTAACTTAGGGTCTATTGCTTTTATATCAACATTTAAAACATCATTAACTTGTAATCTATAAGGTTTAGATTCAACTGCAGCAATTGTATTTTGCTCTCCTGAAGTATTTTTATCCTGCAGATACACCAAATCTTTTATGGGAATGCACGATGTGAAAAGTGTACTTATCAACAGTAAAATATAGAAAGTTTTTCTTGTCATTATTTGAAATTTATTCGCAAATATAGCTTTTCCTTTACTCTTCAGGAAATCTAACTTTGTTTGGTTTTATTTAGTTGTTTTTAAATGTTTTTTCGAAAGGAATACGATGCAAAATACTTCTACCAAGTGTAATTTCATCAGCATATTCTAACTCATCTCCCACAGATATTCCCCGTGCAATTGTAGAAATTACAATATCTGATTCGGCGATTTGTTTATAGATATAAAAATTAGTGGTATCTCCTTCCATAGTCGAGCTTAATGCAAAAATAATCTCAACTATTTTTGCGGCTTTCACTTTTTCGACTAGAGTAGATATATTTAATTGTCCTGGACCAACACCTTCAATTGGAGAAATTTTCCCGCCAAGAACATGATAAATTCCTTTATACTGCCCTGTATTTTCGATTGCCATAACGTCTCTGATATCCTCGACGACGCAAACTATTTGATGGTTTCTGGCAGAGTTGGCACAAATTTCACACACTTTTGTGTCACAAATATTATGGCAGCTGGAACAAAACTTAATGTCCTCACGCATATTTAGTAATGCCTGAGATAAAAAACCAGTTTGTTCTTTGGGTTGCTTCAGTAAATGCAAAACCAAACGCAATGCCGTACGCTTCCCTATTCCAGGCAATTGTGACATTTCGTTAACTGCTTTTTCTATTAACTTTGATGAAAATTCCATAACGACAAAAGTAATACTTTTAATGGTTTAGTAGACTTGGGGACGACTAAATTCACTGTTTTTAAAGCGCAAATATACTACTAAAGAGTATTTTATTTCAATATAAATCAAATCCTTTTTTATTAGTCTTAACAAATAAAAAAGGATTGAATAAATTGGATATCTAAAAATTAATATTGATTTGTTGCCAATAAAACCAAAGTACAAGCAACTTCAGATTTTATATTGTTTAATTCTAACAACTGATAAAGTTCAGGATTTTCAGTACCCGGATTAAAAACCACTCTTTTTGGCTGTGCTTCAATGATATAATTATAATAATCGCGTTGACGAGCAGGGTTTAAATACAAAGTTACTGTGTCTAAATTTTTTACCGGAATGGCTTTGGTTTGAATTTTTACACCGGCTACTTCACCGGTATTTTGTCCAATTGCTAAAACAGTATGTCCTTTTTGAACCAACATATTTATAGCTCTGTATGCGTATCGATCTGGTTTTGTAGTAGCTCCCAGAACTAAAGTTTTCTTATTTTTCATCATTTTAAAATATTTTACAAAAGTAGTCAAAAAGAATGAGCTAACTTTAAGTTATTAATTTGCTAATTAAAGGAATAAAAAACGAATAACCTTACATCAAATTGTGTTGTAATATTAAAATTTGAACTATTTTTACCTCGTTAACCAAAACTCTATGGATTTATTTATTTACTTATTTGCTGCTCTTTTTTCGGTTTTAAACCCAATTGGCACCGTTCCTATTTTTGTTGGACTTACACAGGATGACTCTCAGAAAGAACGTTCGAGAATTTCACTTTGGACAGCAATAAATGTTTTTATAATTTTAATGGTTTCTTATTTTATAGGTCAATATGTTTTAACCTTTTTCGGAATTAGCATTGACGCTCTTAGAATTGCCGGTGGAATCGTGATTGTGAATTCAGGATTTTCTTTACTTTCAGGTAAATTCAACAAAAAACGAGGCATCAACAAAAAAATTGAAAATGAAGCACATCAGCGAAACGATATTGCACTTACTCCTTTAGCAATACCAATGTTAGCTGGTCCCGGATCAATGTCGTTATTAATTGCCTTTTACCAGGAACACCATGAAATGAATGAAATAATCATTTCTAGTTTAGCCATTTTTGCGATTGCTGTTGCCATTTTTGCTATACTTAAAAGCGCGCATTACCTGGCTCGTATATTAGGAGCTTCAGGAATTGTAGCAATATCAAGAATTGTTGGCTTTATTGTAATTTCTATCGGGATTCAATACATTGTTAGTTCAATAGTAAATATTATAAAAGGAAATTTGATGTAATTGATTTACATTTTATATAAAAGACAAAAGGGATAAAACTTACGTTCTATCCCTTTTATATTCTAATATTCTAAAAAAAAATACTTTTTAATTTCTTGGCAAAAATACTTCAGCCATCATACATCTTGCGCTTCCACCGCCACAAGCTTCAATTATATCTAAACTTGAACTTAAAATTTCTGCATGATTTTCTAATTGTGCAATTTGTTTTGGAGTTAAACTCTGATGTGCCGATGCGCTCATAACAATATATTTTTTGTCATTTGTTCCTCGAACTTCCAGCATATTTCCGGCAAAATTATTTACCTGATCTTCTGTAATTAAAATGATTTCTTTTTTATCAGCTTTTAAATTATCCAACACCATTTTGCGTTCTTTTTTGTCATCAATGCAATCTGCACAAATAACAGCAAAAGTTTCACCCAAACACATCATTACATTAGTGTGATAAATCAGTTTACGTTCTCCATCAACAGTTTGAAATGCTTCGAAAATAACCGGAGCATAATCAAAATCTTCACAAAATTCGATAAACAATTCTTCATCAGCTCGAGAGACAAAGCACAATATGCTTTTCCGTTTACTCGATCTAAAAGTAGACTTCCTGTTCCTTCCAGAAAAAAACCATCATCTTCTGCAGATGTATAATCCATTATATTAGAAATCTCAAAACCTTTTTCTTCAAGAGTATCTAAAATATCTTCACGACGTTCATGGCGACGATTTTCGGCAAACATTGGATATAAAGCTACATCTCCATTTTCATGAAATGAAACCCAATTGTTTGGAAAAATACTATCCGGAGTATCTGTATCTAAAGTATCTTCGATCACTGTCACATCCACTCCAACGGCTCTTAACTTCTCAACGAAAGTATCAAATTCCTGCTGGGCTTTTGCATTTACAGTACTTGGCAAAAGTCCGTCTAATACTTTTTGGTAATAATTATTTACAGCCGTTTGCTCATTCATTCTAAAAGCAACTGGCCGAATCATTACGATTGCATTTGTAGTTTGTTTCATAATCTATATTTTTTTATTTCAGGTTTCAGATTTCAAGTTCGTATAACTTGGAAACTGAAATCCAAAACTTATCTCTTAGTCTCTAATTAATGGTAAAGTAGAACATCTTAGCAATCCTTCTTGTTTTGCAATTTCTGCATAAGGAATTTCTTCAACTATAAAACCGTTTGCTCGAAGCCAATTGTTCAAACGAGTAAAATTCTTCTCTGAAACTACAACATTTTCATCAATTGAAAATACGTTTGAAAACATATTGTACATTTCGTTTCTCTCAATATGAAATAAATTTTCTTTCCCAAAAAGATTTACTAAATACAAATAATCAGCTTCCTCACGAAAACCTCTTTTATAAATGATTCCTTTATTTTTTCCAACTGGCTGAAAACAACAATCAAGATGTAAAGCATTATCTCGAGCTTCTAACTTCGATTTAACCAAATCAAATTCTTTGACAATTTTATTCGGGAATAATTCCTTAATAAAATTAACACCATGCATATTTGTTCTTGCCGTGATATAATCTTTATAATCGCTGCCTTTATACGTTCCAATAAAAATATGATTATTCCAAAGCATAACATCTCCACCTTCAATATGAACTTCCTCCGGCGGGCGAACCACTTTAGTTATATCCATTTGATCAATCACGTATTGAATCGCATCTAATTCACGCTCTCTATCTGGCAAAATATTTGATTTCACAAAAGTGTCATCAATAACAAAACCTATATCTCTGGCAAAAATTTGATTATAATTCTCAATCATTTCCGGACGATAAACTTTTACATCATACTTTTGAAAAACAGCATTAAAAGCATCCATTTCAGCAACCATATCTTTTTCAATTGGATATGTTCCTGCTTTAATATGTTCCAATGATTTAGGATCGTAGGCTTCTTCCAAAGATGGAGTTGGCCCATTATGAACGGCTGAACCCAAAACTACAGCACGCAATCTTGACGTTTCGTTCTTTACATTTAATTGCAACATAATAGTATTATATTTTGAGCAAATATAAAAAAAGCTTCACAGTTAAGTGAAGCTTTAAAGTTTTTTATTTGTTAGACTTAAAGTCTCTCAAAGGATGTCCAGTATAAATTTGTCTTGGCCTTCCAATTGGCTCTTTGTTTTCACGCATTTCTTTCCATTGTGCGATCCAGCCTGGTAATCTACCAATAGCAAACATTACTGTAAACATATCTGTTGGAATTCCTAGTGCTCTGTAAATAATTCCAGAGTAGAAGTCAACATTAGGATATAAATTTCTTGACTTGAAATAATCATCTTCAAGAGCAGCTGATTCTAATTTTTTAGCAATTTCTAAAATAGGATCTTCAACTCCTAAAGTCTCTAATACTTCTTTAGCCGCTTTTTTAATAATTTTAGCTCTCGGATCAAAGTTTTTGTAAACTCTATGACCAAATCCCATTAAACGGAAAGGATCATTTTTGTCTTTCGCTTTCGCTAAAAACTTATCTGTATCCCCACCATCTTTATTAATCTCTTCAAGCATTTCAAGTACTGCCTGGTTTGCACCTCCATGAAGCGGACCCCAAAGAGCAGAAACTCCTGCAGAAATTGAAGCAAATAAACCTGCGTGAGATGAACCTACCATTCTTACCGTCGAAGTAGAACAGTTTTGTTCGTGATCTGCATGAAGAATAAATAATTTATCCAATGCATCAACAATAACCGGATTAGCAGAGTAAGGTCCTGTAGGTAATTTAAACATCAACTGCATAAAATTCTCTACATACCCTTGTGTATTATCATAATAATTTAATGGATAACCCATAGATTTTCTATAAGTCCATGTAGCAATTACAAGAAATTTACCCATTGTTTTACAAATGGCTTCGTACATTTCTTTTTCATTGTCAACATTTACCGCTTTTGGATTAAATGCCGTTAAAGCACTTGTCAAAGCAGATAGTACACCCATTGGATGTGCTGTTTTTGGAAAACCATCAATGATATTTTTCATTTCTTCGTTTACCAAAGTATGTTTTTTAATACCATTTTCAAACTGCTCTAATTCCTGAGCTGTTGGCAATTCACCAAAAATTAAAAGATATGATACTTCCAAAAAGCTAGCTTT
>Ga0247741_1000050_pt1 | contig 96128 bp, 91 predicted proteins | sample UWRJL213509R2_FD_180945 | JGI IMG/M metagenome (GOLD analysis project Ga0247741, IMG submission 180945) | Plant litter microbial communities from Arlington Agricultural Research Station in Wisconsin, United States - UWRJ-L213-509R-2 | ecosystem: Environmental > Terrestrial > Plant litter >... | reverse complement strand
TCGGCGGCGATCTCGGCGGCGCCGCGCAGCGCGCGCTCGGCGCCCACCGGGTTGGAGTTGTAGGTGTCGTCGATCACCACGACGCCGCTGGCGGCGTGCTGCACCTCGGCGCGGTGCGGCGAGTCGGGCAGCGCGCCCAGGCGCCCCGCGATGTCGGCGAGCGGCACCTCCATGGCGCGCGCGATGCCGATTGTGACCGCGAGGTTGACCGCGTGGCCGACGTTGGGGATGACGACGGGGGCGGATGCCGGGCGACCGTTCTCGAGGACCGTCACCTCTCCGGCGGCGGCGTCCACCACGACATCCGCTGCCGTTCCGGGCACGGTGGAGACGGTGATCACGCGCTTGCCCTGGGTGCGGCACTGGTCGGCGAGCGCGGCGAGCATCGGGTCGTCGATCGGCAGCACCACGGTGCCGGCCTTCTCGGTGATCTCGGCCTTGGCCTGGAAGATCACCTCGCGGCTGCCCATGCGGGCCAGGTGCGCCTCGCCGATGGTGGTGATGGCGGCGATGTCGGGCGGGAAGCTCTCGCTCAGCTCGCGGATCTCGCCGCGGCCGTAGACGCCCATCTCGGCGATGAACACCTCCGTGCCTGGCACGACACGGTCGTTGACCGCGCGGGACAGGCCCATCAGGTTGTTGAAGCTGGCCGGGGAGGCGACGACGGAGTAGCTGCCGGAGAGCACGTGCGAGACGTAGCCCTTGGTGGAGGTCTTTCCGTAGGAGCCGGTGATGGCCACCACCGTGGGCTGCACCTGGCGCAGGCGCTTGCGAGCGCTGAGCATCCACTTGCGCGAGAGGCGCTTCTCGACCGGCTTCATCACCACGAGCGCGAGGTCGGTGACCGGCGCGAGCAGGAGGAGGGCGAGCGCGACGCCGGCGGGGCCGAGCAGCAGCGTGAGACCGGCGCCGACGAGCAGCACGAGCACGGCCCAGACGACGGCCAGGCGCTTCAGGCGGTCGGTCCAGGCGAGCTTCGCGCTCGTGCCGCGGATGCCGAGCCCGAGCGGCAGCACGGCGATCAGCGCGACCACCACGGGCACTCCGAGCTGCAGCGCGGGGACCAGGACGACGAGGGCGACGAGCACCACGGCGAGGGCGAGCAGCACGGCGTTGACCGGGCGCACACGCACCCAGAGCCAGCCGAGCCGGGTGACCCAGGGGGCGATGTAGTGCTCGCGCTGGGCGACGCGCAGCCAGCGCGCCCCGCTGAGAACCGCGGCGGCGAGGCCGAGCACGATCGAGGTGATGAGGGCGATGGTCATGGCGTGGTGGTCTCCGAGATGAGTGCGAGCAGTTCTTCGCGCACGGCGATGGACAGGGGGCCCTCGAGCAGGTGTCCGGCGCCCGCGACGACGCGGAAGCGGGATCCGGCGATGAGAGCGGATGCGGCTTCGCCGGCGTCCGCGGGGGCTGCGGTGTCGTTCTCGCCCCACACCATGCGCACGGGGACGCGGATCGCGGCGAGCTGCTCGGCGTAGCTCTCGCCGACGACGCGCACGAGGATGTCGCGCATCACGCCCTGCGCCGCGAGGTAGTCGGCCGAGCCGTGCTTGCGGCGCTGGCTCTCGAGCACGGCCTTCGGCACGATGCCCGCCTTCGCCAGCGAGCGCACGATCCGGAAGCCGAGGGCGGGCGCGGGCGCGGCCTTCAGGCGCACCAGGGGCACGCCGGTGAGCACGATGCCCTTCACGAGGTGCGGGTGCCGCTGCGCCAGGTGCACGGCGACGCGTCCGCCGAAGGAGTGGCCGACGACGACGACGGGGGCCGAGCCCTCGAGCGCGGCGGCCAGGGCGTCGGCGTAGTCCGCGCTTCCCCAGGCCTCGGGCGGCGCGGTGGTGGTGCCGAAGCCCCAGAAGTGCGGGGCGACGGCGTCGAGGCCGGCGACGATGGACGAGAAGTCGGCGCCGGAGCGCGCCCAGCCGTGCAGGGCGACGACGGACGCGGGGGTGGCGCCGGTCCTGTCGGCGAGCAGGTCGCCGGTTCCCAGGGTGGTGAGCATCGCTACTCCCCCTGCGGCATCGGGTCGGTGGTGAGGTGCGGCGCGATGTCGCGCGGGTTCATGGTGCCGGCGAGCACCTGCGACACCTGGGTGACGATCGGCATCCCGACGCCCTTGGCGAGGGCGAGCTCGAGCACGGGGGCGACGGATGCGAGCCCCTCCGCCGTCTGGTTCATCTGCTTCACGACGTCGGCGAAGTTGAAGCCCTGGCCGAGCAGGCGGCCGGCGGTGTTGTTGCGCGACAGCGACGACTCGCAGGTGGCGATGAGGTCGCCGAGCCCGGCGAGCCCGGCGAGGGTCTCGGCGCGCCCGCCGTAGGCGACCGCGAAGTCGGTCATCTCGACGAGGCCGCGGGTGATGATCGACGCCTTGGTGTTCTCGCCGTAGCCGACGCCGTCGACGATGCCGATAGCGACCGCGATGAGGTTCTTCAGCACGCCGCCGAACTCGGTGCCGATCACGTCGGTGTTGACGAAGGAGCGGAAGTAGGGGTTGGTGGCGGTCATCGCCACCAGGGTGGCGGTCTCCAGACTCTGCGAGGAGACGACGGCGGCGGTCGGCTGCTCCTTGGCGATCTCGAGGGCCAGGTTGGGGCCGGAGACGACGGCGATGCGGTCGGGGTGGATGCCGAGCACCTGCTCGATCACCTCGCTCATCCGCAGCCCGGTGCCCTTCTCCACGCCCTTCATCAGCGAGACGACGATCGCGTCCTCCGGGATGAGGTTGCGCACCGCGGCGAGGTTCTCGCGCAGCGACTGGCTCGGCACCGAGAGGTAGACCTGCTCGGCGTCGGCGAGCACCCTCGGCAGGCTGGCGTCGCCGCGGATCCCCCGCGGCAGGTTGATGCCAGGCAGGTAGTCGCTGTTGCGGTGCGACTCGGTGAGCTCGCGGGCCAGCTCCGGCCTGCGGGCCCAGAGCGCGACATCCGCCCCGCCGTCGGCGAGGATCTTCGAGAAGGTGGTGCCCCAGGAGCCGGCGCCGAGCACGGCGACCTTGCGGGCCTTGGCGTCGAGGGTGAGGGCGTCGAGGGGAGCGTTACTGTTCAAAACGGCCGGTGTCCTTCTGGTTGTGCTTGCTCGGATCCCAGCGCTCGACCGGCGCGGTCTCGCCGCGCAGCTCCTCGAAGAGGGCGGTGATCGCGTTCATCACCAGGTCGGTGGCCTCCGCGAGGGCGGCGGAGTCGTGCGCCCGGTCGGCGAAGTCGGAGAGGTCGACGGCGGGGCCGAACCTCACCTGGATGGTCTTGCGGGGAAAGATGGTGATCTTCTTGGCGTAGCGCGGCATGACCAGCTGCGTGCCCCAGTGGGCGGCGGGGATGATCGGGATGCCCTGCTCGAGGGCCGTGCGCACCGCGCCGGTCTTGCCGCGCATCGGCCACAGGTCGGGGTCGCGGGTGAGCGAGCCCTCCGGGTAGATGACGACGGCGAGGCCCTGCCTGGCGATCGCGCCGGCGGCCCCGAGGGGGTCGCCGCGCGTGCCCGAGGAGGCGCGCTGCACCGGGATCTGGCCCGAGGCGTGCAGCAGCCTGCCCATGACAGGGACCTCGAAGAGCGAGGCCTTCGCCATGTAGTGCGGCATGCGCCCGAGCTTCCACATCGCCACGCCGGTGACCAGCGGGTCGATCTCGCTGTAGTGGTTGGGGGCGAGCACGAAGGCGCCGGTCTTCGGCACGTGCTCGACCCCGCTGAGCTTCAGCCTGGCGATGAGGTTCATCGGGGGCACTGCGAGGAGGGCCATGAGCCGGAAGACGGGCGTCTTCTCGGCCCTGGCGACCCGGGCTTCCGTCACGGAGGGCTAGCCTTCGTAGACGAAATCGGCCCCGAGCGCACGCAGCTTGTCGATGAAGTGCTCGTAGCCGCGGCTGATGATGCCCACGTTGCTGATGGTCGACTGACCCTCGGCGGTCAGTGCCGCGATGAGGTGGCTGAAGCCGCCGCGCAGGTCGGGGACGCGGATGTCCGCGCCGTGCAGCTTCGAGGGGCCGGTGATCACGGCGGCCTGCTCGAGCGGGCGGCGCGGCACGCGGCGCGTGACGGACTCGAGCCCGTCCTTGTGCACCACGATGTCCGCGCCCATCTCGATCAGCGCGTCGGTGAAGCCGAAGCGGTTCTCGTAGACGGTCTCGTGCACCACCGAGACGCCGTGCGCCTTGGTGAGGGCCACGATGAGCGGCTGCTGCCAGTCCGTCATGAAGCCGGGGTGGACATCCGTCTCGACGACGACCGGCTTGAGGTCTCCGCCCGGGTGGTAGAAGCGGATCCCGTCTTCATGGATGTCGAATGCGCCTCCGACCTTGCGGAAGATGTTGAGGAAGTTCATCAGCTCGGCCTGCTTGGCGCCGCCGACGAAGATGTCGCCCTCGGTGGCGAGCGCGGCGGAGGCCCAGCTGGCGGCCTCGTTGCGGTCGAAGAGCGCGCGGTGGTTGTAGCCCTCGAGCTTGTCGACACCCTCGATGAAGATCACACGGTTGGGCTCGACGTTGATGATCGCGCCCATCTTCTGCAGGATCGCGATGAGGTCCATGATCTCGGGCTCGATGGCCGCGTTCTTCAGCTCGGTGACGCCCTGGGCGCGCACCGCGGTGAGCAGCACCTGCTCGGTCGCTCCGACGCTCGGGTAGGGCAGCTCGATCTCGGCGCCCTTGAGGCCGTTCGGGGCGGTGAGGCGGATGCCCTCGTAGCTCTTGTCGACGACGGCGCCGAAGGCGCGCAGGGCGTCGAGGTGGAAGTCGATCGGGCGGTCGCCGATGCGGCAGCCGCCGAGGTCGGGGATGAGCGCCTCGCCGAGGCGGTGCAGCAGGGGCCCGCAGAACAGGATCGGGATGCGGCTGGAGCCGGCGAGCGCGTCGATCTTGGAGAAGTGCGCACGCTCGACGTTGCTCGGGTCGAAGGTGAGCTCGCCCTCGGCGGTCGTGGTGACCGAGACGCCGTAGGCCTCGAGCATGCCGGTGACGACTCCGACGTCGCTGATGTCGGGCACGTCGCGGAGGACGCTGGGGCTCTCCGCGAGGAGGGCCGCCACCATCGCCTTGGTCGCGAGATTCTTGGCCCCGCGCACCTCGATTCGTCCGATGAGCGGCTTGCCGCCGTTGATCACGATCTTGTCGGACTTCAGTCCGACCCTCTCGCCTGCCTTGTGGGCATCCTGCACTAGAGAATTCATACACACACCTTCACTGCTTGTATTGCGTAGCTATTTTGCCGGCAGGGTCAGTGGCCGCCACGATTCGCGACGGGCTTCGAACTCTGTGATCTGCGCTTCGTCGCGCAGGGTCAAACCGATGTCATCCAGGCCTTCGAGCAAGCGCCACCTAGTGTAGTCATCGATCTCGAAGGCTACCGTGAGGTCGCCCACTCGCACCTGACGTTGCACGAGATCGACGTCGATTTGGGTTCCGGGGCGCTCGTCGATAAGGTGCCAGATCTTCTCGATCCACTCCTCGTCGACCTGCGCGGCGAGGAGCCCCTGCTTGCCCGAGTTTCCCCGGAAGATGTCGCCGAAGCGCGGGCTGATGACGGCCTGGAAGCCGTAGTCGCGCAGCGCCCAGACGGCGTGCTCGCGGCTCGATCCGGTGCCGAAGTCGGGACCGGCGACGAGGATGCGCCCGCCCGTGCCCTCCGCGGCGGCGAAGGGCACGGTGTTCAGCACGAACTCCGGGTCCTGGCGCCAGCCGTAGAACAGGGCGTCGTCGAAGCCGGTCTTGGTGACCCGTTTGAGGAAGACGGCCGGGATGATCTGGTCGGTGTCGACGTTCGAGCGCTTCAGCGGCACGCCGATCCCGGTGACGGTGGTGATCTTGTCCATTACGCGTTCACTCCCTCTACGGCGGCCTCGGTGGCGGCGATGTCCCACGGCGACGACAGCGTGCCGCGGATGGCGGTGGCGGCAGCGACGAGCGGCGAGACGAGGTGCGTGCGCCCGCCCTTGCCCTGGCGGCCCTCGAAGTTGCGGTTCGAGGTGGAGGCGCAGCGCTCGCCCGGCGCGAGCTGGTCGGGGTTCATGCCGAGGCACATGGAGCAGCCGGCGAATCGCCACTCGGCGCCGAAGTCCTTGACGATCTGGTCGATGCCCTCGGCCTCGGCCTCGAGGCGCACGCGCGCGCTGCCGGGGACCACCATGACGCGTACGCCATCCGCTTTCTTCTTGCCCTTGATGATGGAGGCGAAGGCCCGCAGGTCTTCGATGCGGCTGTTGGTGCAGGAGCCCATGAAGACCGCGTCGACCGCGATGTCCTTCATCGGGGTGCCCGCGGCGATGTCCATGTACTCGAGGGCGCGCTCGGCGGCGGAGCGCTCGTTCGGGTCGGCGATGTCGGCCGGGTTCGGCACGGGCTCGCTGAGCGAGACGCCCTGGCCGGGGTTGGTGCCCCAGGTGACGAAGGGCTCGAGCTCGTTCGCGTCGAGGAAGACCTCGGCGTCGAACACGGCGTCGTCGTCGGTGGCCAGCGTGTCCCAGTAGGCCACGGCGTCGAGCCAGTCCTGGCCGGCGGGGGCGTGCGGGCGGCCCTCGAGGTAGTCGTAGGTCACCTGGTCGGGTGCGACCATGCCCGCGCGCGCGCCGGCCTCGATCGACATGTTGCAGATCGTCATGCGGCCCTCCATCGAGAGGGAGCGGATGGCGCTGCCGCGGTACTCGAGCACGTAGCCCTGCCCGCCGCCCGTGCCGATCTTCGCGATGACGGCCAGGATGATGTCCTTCGCCGTGACGCCGGGGCGCAGCTCGCCGTCGACGTTGATGGCCATGGTCTTGAAGGCCTTCAGCGGCAGGGTCTGCGTGGCGAGCACGTGCTCCACCTCGCTGGTGCCGATGCCGAAGGCCATGGCGCCGAAGGCCCCGTGCGTGGAGGTGTGCGAGTCGCCGCAGACGACGGTGATGCCCGGCATGGTGAGGCCGAGCTGCGGTCCGACGACGTGCACGATGCCCTGCTCGATGTCGCCGAGCGAGTGCAGGCGCACCCCGAACTCGGCCGCGTTGTTGCGCAGCGTCTGGATCTGGGTGCGGCTGGTGAGGTCGGCGATCGGCTTGTCGATCGCCAGCGTCGGGGTGTTGTGGTCCTCGGTGGCGATGGTGAGGTCGAGGCGGCGCACGGGCCGGCCGGCCTGGCGGAGGCCGTCGAAGGCCTGCGGGCTGGTCACCTCGTGCAGCAGGTGCAGGTCGATGTAGATCAGGTCGGGCGATCCGTCCTCGCCCTCGACCACGAGGTGGTCGTGCCACACCTTCTGTGCCAGCGTGCGCGGCTCCGGTTTGTGGACGGTGTCGATCTCGGTCATTGCAGCGGTCCTTCTTCTTCGTGTCTTCGAGTGGTCAGCCGACGAGAGAACTCCGCGACGAGGTGGCCTTGTCTAGGCCTCGCCGCGGCGACGAAGGAGGAGGTGCTGCTCGAAATACATCCCCCGAGAGTATCACCCGGGGGCTCGCAACGCCGGTTGCGGCGGGCAGCGCGCCGGTCTCAGCCGCGGGGCCTCCGGCGCTTCGCCGGGCGGCGGATGCGGTAGCGCGCGACGGTCCTGCGCAGTCGCGTCACCGAGGCGCGCGCGATCTCGACCGCCGCGAGGGCCTCGGTCCACACGGTGTCGCGACGGGCCTCGTCGACGTCGAACCCGGAGAAGACCGCCTCATCCGTCGCCGACGCCAGCGCGGCGAGCCTGGCAGGCCTCTCGGCGTCGAGCTGGCTCTCCAGGGAGCGTGCGACGACCAGCCGGGTGCCGGTGGGCGCCACGGTGTAGCCGAGCTCGGCGAAGCGGTCGACGAGCTCCGCCCAGGCGCCAGCCACCTGGTCGTGGCCCTCCCCCTCGGTGCGTCGCCTGCGTGCTCGGCGCGACTTGACGGCGGCCACCACGAGCAGCGGGACGAGGATCAGCGCGGCGGGGATGAGCAGGCTCAGCCCCATCGCCCAGACCCAGCCGGGTAGCACGAAGGGGTCGCCGTTGTCGTCCTCGTCGCTCTCCTCGAGCTCGACCGGGGTGAGCAGGTCCTCGTCGTCGTTGTCGGAGCGCGGCGGCTGGCGCACCTGCGGCTGGGGCTCGCTCTGCGGCTTGGGCACCTGCGCCTGCGGGATGTCGGTCTCGTCGGGCGTCGGGTTGAAGGCCACCCAGCCGACGTCGTCGAAGGCCACCTCCACCCAGGCGGTCACGTCGTCGCCGGTGACCTCGACCGGGCCCTGGCCCTCGCCGATCTCGGGCGCGAAGCCCATCACGACCCGGGCCGGGTAGCCGTAGGACCGGGCCATCAGGGCGAACGCCGAGGCGTACTGCTCCTGGTCGCCGATCATCTGCAGGCGTTCGAACAGCTCGGTCACGCGGTCGGCGCCGTGCCCGGCGCGGGAGGGCGAGGCGTCGGAGGCGAGGCCGTGGCTGAGGAAGCCGGTCTCGGTGAGCGCGAGCTGGATGGCGGAGAGCTGGGTCATCGGGCTGCTGGCGTCGCCCGCGAACTCCTGCGCCTTGGCGGTGGCGAGGTCGGGCGCGCCGACCACGGGTGGCAGCTCGAGGCCCGCGGTGCCGGTCTTCTCCAGCTCGGCCGGCGAGATGACGCGCTGCACGACCGCGTCCACCTGGTAGGAGTCGCCGGCCTCCAGCCCGGAGGTGAGCACCGCGGTCCCGGTGGACGGGTTGTAGCGCACGTCGTCGGCGGCGTCCTCCGCCTCGCCGCCGGTGAACTGCAGCTCGGTGAGGTAGCCGAGGCTCGGCATCCAGACGTCGTCGTAGCCCTCCATAGTGAAGGTGACCCTCGTGCGCTCGCTCGGGGTGACGAAGTCGGGGGCGGGGATCTCGCTGCCGACCAGCGAGAAGGATCCCGAGCCGTCGGTGGCGGTCTCCGGCCCGGTGACGGTCCAGAGCTTGCCGGTGAAGGAGTCGAGGGTGGCAAGGCGCACGACGTCGCCGGTCTGCAGCCCCTCGACGGTGAAGAGCGTCTCGTCGGCGACCTGCTTCGTGTAGTGCCGGAAGCCGGAGAGCGGGCTCGGGTACTGCAGCGGGTCGAACGGCGGCTCCACCTCGTCGCGCAGCACGAAGCGCTGGGTGTCTGCGGGGGCCAGCCAGAACCCGGCTCCCCCGCCGAGCAGCACGGCGGCGCCCACGACCACGGCGGTGCCGCCCAGTTTGCGGCGGCGCAGGCGCTGCGCGCCGCCCGCGCTGACGGACGCGAGGTTCGGCCGGCGCCAGCCCAGCCAGACCAGCGCGAGCACCGCGAAGACCACGCCGCGCAGCCCTGCCTGGTAGGGCTCGTCCGTGCCGAGCAGGATGCCCGCGAGGTAGAGCAGCACCGGTCCGATCAGCACGACGCCGAAACGCCAGGCCGTGCGCGGGCGCTCCGCGATCCAGCGGGCGGCGAGACTGGTGGAGACGAGGGCCACGAGCCAGGTGGCGAAGAACGGGATGACGGCGATGTAGACGGGCGCGCCGATCGGCGTGCTCAGCGTGAGGATGTCCGCCCAGCCGTAGACGGAGCCGACGGCCAGGCTGGTGAGCGACGACAGGGTCGGCAGGAAGCCGAGCAGCGCCTGCGACTGCACGGCGATGGCCGAGCCGAGCAGGAAGTAGCCGACCACCGCCACCAGCACGGTGACCACGGTGGTCAGCCGGAGGACGGCGGCGAGGATGCCGGTGGCCGCCCCGAGCGCCAGCCCGCCGAGACCGGCGAGGAGGAAGCCGTAGCCGCCGAACGACGGCTCGAATCCGACGACGCCGAGCACAACGAGCACGAGCAGCACGGCGATGTCGACCCAGGTGCGGCCGGTCAGGGGCCGGGCGCCCTGCGGGGGTGTCGTCGACGGGGCGTTCCCTGCGACGGGGGCGGTCATCCGCTCACCCTTCTGATCAGGCTGGAGAGGTCCTTCAGGTCGCCGACGGTGATCACGGTGAGGCCGCCGACGGAGGAGAGGCGGGGCTGGGCGCCGAGCTCGACCTGGAAGGCGACCTGGGAGGTGTCCTGGCCGAAGAGCGACTCGACGCTGCGGTACTCGGCGGTGGTCGTGTTCGACCCGCCGATCGTCATCACGACGCTCGGGGCGGGCAGGCGCCTGGTGCGCTCGCGGGCGAAGTCGCGCAGCGACGGGAAGAGGCGGCCGACCGGCTCGACCCGGCAGGAGGAGTCCAGCATCTGGGTGACCGACCTCGTGCGCCACGAGCCGGTCTCGCTGACCACGTTCATCTGCACGCCGTCGGCGATCACCTGGGCGGCGATCGACGCGGTCACCGAGACGGCGAGCTCGAACTCCTCCTCGGAGGCGTAGAGGTCGTCGCGGGTGGCGAGGATCATCGTCAGCTGCGAGCGGCGGGTCTCGTTGAACTGCCGCACCATCAGCTGCCCGATGCGCGCCGAGGTGCGCCAGTGCACGTAGCGGCGGTCGTCGCCCGGCACGTAGGGCCGCAGCGCGTGGAAGGCGAGGTCGTTGTTGGTGATGGTCTTCGAGACCTGGCCCTCGAGGTCGCGCACCAGCCCGGCCGCGGTCGGCTGCAGCCGCACGGTGCGCGGGTGCACGAAGAGGTCGACGGGGTCGGCCCACTTCAGGGCGCGGCGCAGCAGGCCGAGCTGGTCGCCGCGCACCGACTCGGCGGGTCCGGCGACGATCACGGCGCGCCGGGTGGTGGGAACGGCGAAGAGCTCCTCGTGCTCCTCGCGCGGCTGCATCGCCGGCAGCTGGAACTCGGCGACGCCCCTGCCGACCGGCAGCTCCATACGGGTAGGGGTGAGGCCGCGGCTGCCCGTGTTGGTGACGAGCATGCGGCCCATCGCGCGGTCGCCCACCACCACGCGGCGCGGGTTCAGCTCGATCAGCACGCCGTAGGAGGAGCGGCCGAAGAGGAAGACCGCCGAGATGAGAACGGATGCGACGAGCACGCTGCCGAGGTAGGTGAACTCCTGCCAGCCGAAGATCCCGCTGAGCAGGATCGAGACCGCCGCGAAGAGCAGCACCAGCCAGCCGAGCCCGGTGACGACGCGCAGCACCGGGCCGACGGCCGACCGGATGCGCGCGACCGGAGGCGAGGCGCGCGCCCGGAGCACGCCGAGCATCCGCCGCACCCGGGTGGGGGCGGACGGGCGCGCGGCCTGCGTGGCGGTGCTCATCGGGTCGCTGTCACGCCGCGCGGTAGGCGGGGGGCTCGATGTCGACGAGGATCCGGCCGACGACGTCCTCCGCCACGACGCCCGCGAACTCGCTCTCCGGGTCGAGGATCACCCGGTGGGCGAGCACGGCCACGGCGAGGTCGCGCACGTCGTCGGGGGTGGCGTAGGTGCGGCCCTGGGCGAGCGCCCAGGTCTTGATCGCCCGGGCGAGCGCCATCGCGCCGCGCATGCTCACGCCGAGGATCACGTCGCGGTGCGCGCGGGTGGCCTCGATGATCTGGTTGAGGTAGCGCATCACCGACTCGTCGACGAACACCTCGGCGGCCAGGGCGCTCATCGCCACGATCGACTCCGGCTTGATGATCGGCGACACCAGCGAGGCGCGGGCGCGGGTGGCGGAGTCCATCAGCAGGGCCACGGCGGTGTCGCTGTCGGGGTAGCCGAGCGAGGTCTTGATCAGGAAGCGGTCGAGCTGGGCCTCGGGGAGCTTGTAGGTTCCGGCCTGCTCCACCGGGTTCTGGGTGGCGATAACGAGGAAGGGGGCGCCCACCGGGTGGCCCTCGCCGTCGATGGTGACGACGCCCTCCTCCATCACCTCGAGCAGCGCGCTCTGCGTCTTCGGGCTGGCGCGGTTGATCTCGTCGGCGAGCACGATCGAGGCGAAGATCGGCCCCTTGTGGAACTCGAAGCGGCCCTTGCCCTGATCGAAGATCTGCACGCCGGTGACGTCGGAGGGCAGCAGGTCGGGGGTGAACTGGATGCGCGAGGTGCTGCCGTCGAGCGTGTTGGCGAGGGCCTTGGCCAGCACGGTCTTGCCGGTGCCCGGGTAGTCCTCGAGCAGCACGTGGCCGTCGGAGATCAGCGCGGTGAGCACCAGACGGATCACGTGGTCCTTGCCCACGATCGCCTTGTCGACGTTCGCGATCAGCTGCTGGAAGGCATCGGCGAACCACGTGGCCTGCTCCTGGGTTACTGGCATGTGGCGATTCCTTCGGTTCGTGATCGGCTAGTAGTCGACGACATTGGACTTGATCCCGTTGACGAGGACGTAGGACGGGTCGGAGCTGTAGCAGCCGTAGTTGCCGTTGCCCCCGCCGTTCTGGCGGGAGACGTAGCCGGAGCCGTCCGTGGTCAGGGTGTGGGCGTTCGTGGTTCCGAAACGCGTGCCGCTCGGCGACGCGTGGCAGGTGAACTCGTAGGTCGTGTTGGGCGCGAAGTCCCGCAGTGTCACGGTGAACCAGTTGCCGTACTCGGCGGCCGCACCCGGGGAGATGGTGACGCTGGGCGTCGCCACCGGCACCGGCTTCGGGGTGACGACGATGGCGGGGCCGGTGGCCGAGGCGCTGCCGCCCTTGTTGGTGGCGGTGACCGTGATCGTGTAGCTGCCCTCGCCCACGCCGGCGAGCGAGGCACTCATGCCGGTGCCGCGGGCCCCGTTGCTGGCGGTCCAGCTGTAGGAGAGTCCCTCGCCCGCCTGGTCGGCGCCGGCGTTGGCCGGGGCGTCCCATGCCCAGGCCACCGTCTGCGGGGCCTCGCCTCCACCGTCGGTGACGCGCACGTTCTGCGGAGCCGTGGGCGCGGGCTGGTTCTGCACCGTCACCGCGTTGCTCGTGCCGGTGCCTCCCGACTTGCCGCCCGAGTTTCGGGCGACGACCGTCGCCGTGTAGGTGCCTGCCCCCATCCCGGTGAACTCCACCGAGGTACCGGTGGTCTCCTTCGCGGCGCCGTTGATCGTGGCCGTGTAGGTGGTGGTGCCGCCGGTGCCGCCGACCGCGGGCCAGGAGACCCGGAGGGTGGTCGCTGCCCAGCGGGTGGTGGGCTCCAGGCTCGGCGCCACCGCCGCCGGCACACCGTAGGGCGTGATCTGGTCGCTGAACGGCGACCACTCGCCGGCGCCGTTGGCGTTGATGGCACGCGCGGCGAAGGTGTACGGGGTGCCGTTCTCGAGCCCCGACACGGTGCACGCAGCGCCCGCCGTGCAGCTGGTCGGCGCCGCGGCGGCCGGGCTTGTCTGCACCTCGTAGGAGGTGATCGGCTTGCCGTTCGCGGCCGGCGCGGTGAAGCGCCAGGTGGCCCGGCGGTCGTCGCCGATCGCGCTGTTGTTGTCCCGCGTGGGCTTGGCGGTGATGTCCGGCTTGTCGGTGACGGTGAGCCGGATGGTCCCGTTCACGCGCCGGTCGGGGTCCTGCGTCGCGTCCTCGATCGTGTAGACAACCTCGATGACGCCGTTCTTGAGCTCCGGGTTGGGGCTGATCGAGATCTCGGAGGCCGTCTGTCTCACGGTGGCGGGCTCTCCCGTGTTCTGCACCGCGGCATCCGTTATCACCAGCTTCTCGCCGGTGGTCTGGTAGGGGTTCGAGTCGTTGGCGAGCGGCTGCACGGTGATCGTGCCGCCCTTCTCGCCGCGCTTCATCTCGAGCGTGTCGGTGACGGCCACCGCGAGCGGGCGCGTGGAGCCGACGACGGTGACGGCGATGGTGCCAGGCACCTCGAAGCTGTCCCAGCGCAGGGTGACGCCCAGCGTGTAGGTGGCGCCCTTCTTGGCGTTGCGCGGGGTGGTCAGTGTGAGCTCCGACCCGGACAGTCCGGCCTGCAGCCCGGCGGCGGCGCCGGTGAGGGCGGAGTAGGTGACCTCCTGCAGGATCTGCGGGTTCGGGTGGTCGGTCGAGGCGCGCAGGTCGATCGTCGTCGACTCGCCGACCTCGACCTGGGCGGCGGGGCTGGTGAACTCGGGCGGGGTGTCGCGGAACTCGGGGTCTCCGACCACGATGTTGAGGCGCAGGCTGTTCGAGGCGCCCTTCGGGTCCTTCTTCGTCGCGCCGTCGAAGGCGGTGAAGGTGACCGCCGCCGGGCCGCGGTAGTCCTTCGGCGGCGTGAAGGTGATGGTGTCCTCGTCGACGTAGTTGCTCGATCCGTCGCTCTGCACGGCGCTCACCGTGTTGGCGTCGGGGATCCACACGTCGCGGCCCGAGGGGGCGATGACGATGTCGGAGAGGTCCCACTGCTTCGTCTCGTTCATGCTCACGTACTGCGTCGGCAGGGCGGGGTCGATGATCGGCGGGTCGTCGAAGCCCTCCTCGACCGCGGCGGGCACGAGGATGAAGGCCATGGCGCTCAGGTCGTCGGCCTCGTTGGTGACCCGGTAGGCGATGGCCTGGCGGGTCTCCCCCGGGGTGACCTCGACCGAGCCGTTCTTCTCGAGCAGTGCGGCGGCCCCGGCGTTGGGTCCCTCGATCGTGAGCACGAGGTCCTCGGTGCGGCCGGAGGGGTTGAAGGCGAAGCCGTCGAAGATGTCGACGGTGATCGAGCCCTCCCCGGCGATGTCCTTCTGCTGGATAGGGAGGTCGTCGGCGGTCGGCGGCAGCAGCGGCGCGTCGGGGTTCACCTCCACGAGCACGTAGCTCATGGTGCGCCCGCCGCGGTCGTTCGTGAGCTCGTAGCGCAGCGAGAACGACTGCACGGTGTCCGGCGCGGTGAGCACCAGGTACTGCCCGCCGACCACGCGGGCGTCGATGCCCTCCGGCACGTCGACGAGCGTCTTGGAGACCTTGATCGGCGCGCTCTGCGGGTCGGAGTCGTTGGCGAGCAGGTCCACCTGCGCGATGCGGCCGGGGCGCACGGAGACGGCGTCTGGCACCGCGTTGGGCTGGCGCAGCTCGTCGGGCTCCGGGATCACGGCGATCTTCACGTCGGCTATGCCGGTAGACCCGAAGGCGTCGTAGACCTCGTAACTGAAGACATCGGTGCCCGCCGCGCTCTCGATGGACTCGTAGACGAAGTAGTCGGTCCCGGTCTCGACGATGGTGCCGAACGCCGGGTTCGCCGGGAAGCCCAGCAGCTGCGTGGAGTCGCCGTCGGGGTCGATGCCGTCGAGCGGGATGTCGACCCGGATGGAGCCCCCGGCGAGCACCCGGCCCACCAGGGGCTGCGGCACCGGCGCCTGGTTGGCGTCGTCGTCGAGGCCGGTCACGGTGAAGACGGCCGTGGCGGTGGCGGTCTCCTGGAAGGGGTCGAGCACGCGGTAGTCCACCCGGTACTCCCCCGGCGTGTTCGGCGCCTGGAAGCGCAGCGCGTTGCGGCTCACGAAGGCGATGCCGTCGCTCGGCGGCGTCACGAGCACCTCGTCGACCGTCATGGTGGAGTCGTCGGGGTGGAAGTCGTTGTCGAGCACGTCGAGGGTGGTGATGTCGCCGACCCGCACCCGGGCCGCGTCGTTCGCGGCCACCGGCGGCTGGTGCTTCGTGAGGGCGGGCACCGGCACCACGGTGACGCCCGCGGTCGCCGAGCTGAGCCCGTCGCTGATCGTGTAGCTGAAGTTCACCTGCTCGGTGAGGGCGGCCGGCGAGGTGATGCGGATGAGGGTCGACTCGAGCAGCTCGACGACGAGGCCCTTCGCCGTGAGCTCCCCCGGCACGTCGACGGACTGCACGGCGAGCACGCGCCCGCTCGGGCTCACGTCGTTGGAGAGCACCGAGACCGTCACCGGCTCGTCGCCGCGCAGGTAGGCGGTGTCCTTCACCGCGATCGGCGGCACGAGGTTGTCGGCGGGCTTCTCCTTCACGTCGACGCGCACGATGCCGACGCTGTTGTTGGCTCCGGCGGACAGCGTGTACTCGAGGTAGAAGATGCCGGTGTCGTTCGACGAGAAGGTGATCGTGCCGGTGTCGGCGTTGAAGCTCGCGGCGGCGCCGGAACCCGGGTCCTCGATGGCGACGAGCCCGAGCTGCGCGCCCGACGGCGACAGGTCGTTGAGCAGCGGCTCGACCACCACCGTCTCGCCGGTGAAGGCGGTGGCGAAGTCGGGCGTGCCGATCGGATTGAGGGTGCCGCCCGGCTCGACCTTGACGGTGAGCGTGCCCGTTGTCGGCGCCCCGCGGCCGTCGCTGACCTGGAACGACACCTCCTTCTCGCCGAGCTCGGAGGTGAGGTGGGTGAAGGTGATGAAGCCGTCGGGGGTGAAGCGCACGAGGTCGGCGCTCTTCGGCGCGGCGCCCACGAGGTAGAGGTCGTCGCCGTCGGGGTCGCGCCAGTCGGTGAGCACGTTGTAGCTCACCGTCTGGTTCGCCTCGACGCTGACCCCGGCGTCGCGGATCGCGACAGGCGCCTCATTGCTGGAGTCGGGCACGACCCGTGCATTCACCCGGGCGGATGCGAGACCCCCGCGACCGTCGTCGACCGTGTAGCCGAAGGGGATCGTCCCGATATAGCCGGGCTGCGGGGTGAACTGCAGGGCACGGCCGCCGTCGATCGGGTCGAGCCGGCCCGTCGTCTCGGCGATCTCGTCGTAGTTCGAGATGACCAGCACGTCGCCGTCGGGGTCGGTGTCGTTGTCGAGCAGCGGCAGGATCGTGGTGCGGCCGGGGCGGATGCCGTAGTCGTCGTCGATCGCGGTCGGCGGGCGGTTCGTGTCGGTGCGCTCGGCGAGGGTGTCCTCGAAGCTCTGGATGGCGGACTTCTCGTCGCCCTCCTCCTCGGACTCCTGCTCCTCCGGGGGGACGACGTCCTCCCAGTTGTCGACCAGGCGCATGTTCTCGTCCATGAGCCAGGCGTTGCCGTTGCGCAGGTCGTTGAGCGCGATCACCGAGCGGTTCACGCGGAACTCGAGAGTGTTGCCCTGTGTGGGCTGCGGGATCTCGAGAAGCTGCGGGTCTTCATCCGCGCACGACTCGAGGTAGACCTGCGCCCCGGCCCACGCGCCGTGCGCGCAGCCGTCGAGGTAGACCGGCGCCGAGACCTGCTCGCGGTCGTCGACCGCGGTACCGATGCCGGTGGGCACGGTCTCGACGGAGCCGTCGCCGAGTCCCACCCGCAGCAGCGCGTCGCCGGTGGCGATCACGGCCACGTCGTTCTGCGCGCCCACCTGCTGCAGCCGCAGCGCCTGGCCGTCTCCGAGGTCGTGCACCGAGCCGTCCTCCGCGACGTACTCGTTGGTGGACTGGTCGAGCACCACGGCCGTCTCGCCCACGGCGGAGAGCTGGAACTCGCCCACGGCGGGGAAGTCGCTCTTCACCGGCTCGTCGGCGAGCGTGGCCACGCGGTAGAGCGCCTTGTTCGTGGCGGAGACGGCGATCACGGTGCCGGCCTGGGTGACGACCGCGTGCGCGTTCTCGCCGAGCTCCAGCAGGGGCGGGGTCGAGACGAAGTTGAACTGCAGGTCGCCCACGGCGGGGATCGCCCAGAGGTCGCCGGCCGGCGACATGATCGCGAGGGTGGTGCCGCCGTAGCTCACCTCGGCGCCCTTGGGCACGTCGATGCCGGAGGTCACCTCGGTCGTCGCCGGGCTGACCGACTCCACCCGGGAGCTCAGCGGGTCGTGCATAAAGAGGGTGTCGGCGTCCTGCAGCACGTCGAAGCTCGCCGACGACGCGGTGACCGAGCCGTTCAGCTCGTCGATCTGCCGGTTGAGGCGGCCGCCGAGCAGCTGCTCTCCGTTGGTGACCCAGACGTCGCGCGCGTTCAGCTGCACGTCGGAGATCGGGAACCCGGGGTGCAGGGCGGCGACCGTGAGCGGGATGCCCGCGACGAGCGCGATCACCAGCGCGGACGCGGTGGTCTTGTGGCGCCTCGACCACGCGCTCAGACGATTCACTACTGCCTCCCCCGGCATGACAAATCGACCCACCCAGTCCCCCGCTCGGGGGTCAGGGTCATAAACGTAACATGTCCACGCTTCGCCGCCGCGCCCGTCACGCCTGTGCGCTGTGCCCGGAGTCGTTGCGCGTGAGCAGGTAGAGGTCGTCGCGGCTCACCAGCCGGGTCGCGACCGCGTATTCCACCAGCCGCAGCCGGCGGTTGGTGGCCAGGTTGCCGCGCGCGCCGCGCAGGCCCTGCACCCCGATCTTGTCGAGCTTGTCGCAGACGTTGTCGAGCTTGCGGTTGAAGGTGGTCATCGTCCAGTGCAGCCTGTCCGCGGCGGCCGCCGAGGAGGGGATCTCGCCGCGGCCGGGCGAGGACTGGCTGAGCACGTGCTCGGCGAGTGCCACGATGAGCAGCCGCTGGGTGCTGGTGAGCGGCACGGGCTCGATCGTGGTCGATCCCCCCGACCCGGCGACCGCGGCGGAGGTGTTGAAGTAGTCGTTGCCGGAGTGCACGGTGAGCTCGTAGGTGGTCGAGCCGGCGCTGAAGAGCACCTGCATCTGCGAGAAGACGATGGGCAGCTTCGCGCCGGGCGCGAGCCATGCCTGAACCTGGCCCGTGGCATCCGTCACCGTCGCGGAGAGCAGGTTGCCCACGTTGGCCAGCCACCACATGCCGAAGTCCTCGTAGATGCGCAGGAAGCGGCGGTGCAGGTAGGGGTTGTCGTCGATGACGAGGTCGCTCTCGCGCCCGATGTGGAAGTCGTCGGGGTGCACGACGTCGTACCACTCGCCGCAGAACTCGATCCGCAGCGGGCTGACGATGGGAGCGGTGCCGCTCGCTGCCGCGCTCATTCGGGGAAGCACTCCTCGAGCGGCTGCGGCGACACCTTCGTGCCGCGGCGCACACTCACCTCGATGCAGACGGTGGACCCGGGAGTGTAGGCGTCGACGACGATCTGGTCGCCGTCGATGGCCTTGAGCGGCTCGCTGTCCGGCCGGTCGGAGCGCTTCCAGACGAAGGCGTCGCCGTCGCGGGCGTCTGGATTGACGATCGTGAAGGTGAGGACGCCGTCGCCCGGCACCACGGAGCCCACGGTGGGTGTGGGCACCGACTCGACCACGAGCGCGTCGCCGCCGCCGGCAGCCGGCACGTCGGTGGGCTGCGGGTCGGTGCCGCCGCCGCCGAGCAGCACGCCCGCGGTGACGGCGCTGCCGATGAGCAGCACCGCGGCGATGCCGCCCCGGAGCAGCCAGCGGTTGGCCGCGGACTGGCGCGGTGCCGGCTGCTCCGCGGGAACCGGCTGCGGCTCGGGCAGTGACGGGACGACGGGGGCGGATGCCGCGGCGGCGGCCGGCGCGGGTGCGGGCGTCGCGGCAGGCGCGGTCGGCGCGGGTGCGGGCGTCGCGGCAGGCGTGGTCGGCGCCGCGGCCGGGACGGCGCGCGGCCGCACCACCGTGGCGTCGTCGACGCCCGGCCGGGGTGCGCCGGGCGGCGGCATGAAGGAGGACGGCGCGGCCGGCGCCGCGGGCTGCGCCTCGATGGTGGAGACGGAGCGGGCGCGGGTGGCGTCGTCGTCGTCGCTGTGCCCGCGGCGAGGCGCATCGACCAGCAGGTTCGGCACGTCGATGGCGGTGGGGCTGTAGCCGAGCTCGAGCTCGACGCGCTGCAGGGCGCGGGCGAAGTCGACCGCGCTGGCGAAGCGGTCGGCGCGGTCGCTGGCCATGCCCTTCTGCAGCACGGCGGTGAGCGACCGCGGGAGGTCCTGGCGCGCCATCGGGGTGATCGCCCCGCGCTCGATGCGGCCGATCAGGTCGAGGGTGCCGTTCGAGCGCCCGCGCACCTCGAAGGGCGTCTGCCCGGCGAGGATGGTGTAGATCGTGGCGGCGAGCGAGAACACGTCGCTGCGCACGTCGGGCTGCGGGTCGTCCTCGAACATCTCCGGCGGCGACCACGGAACGGACATGCCGATCGACGCGCTCTCCGTCGCCTCGGTGCCGGTGTCGGCCGCGGTCGCGGCCAGCGTGCCGGTGTGCACAGGCAGCGGCTCCTCGTCGACGGCGGAGGAGATGCCGAAGTCGGTCAGCGCGGGCCAGCCGTAGTCGTTGCCGAGCACGTTCGCCGGCTTGATGTCGCGGTGCAGGATGCCGGCGGCGTGGGCGGTTGCCACCGCGCTCGACAGGCGCACGGCCGTGCGCAGCGCGTCCGCCACCTGGAAGGTCTCCTGCTTGTAGCGCTCGGCGAGGCTCGGGCCGGAGCAGTACTCCATCACGAAGTACGCGCGGTCGTCGCTCGCGACGCCGGCGTGGTAGATCGTGACGATGAACGGATGCGCCGAGAGCTGCGCCATCAGGTTCGCCTCCGCGACGAACGCCGCGCGGTTGGAGCCCGCGAGCTCCTCGCTGAGGAGCACCTTCACCGCGACCCGGCGGCGCGGCAGCTCCTGGTCGTACAGGAACACGTCGGAGAATCCGCCGGAGCCCAGCAGCGAGACGTACGTGTACCCGGGGAGCTCGGGGGGCAGCGACGCGGCGCGCCTCATCGGGGCTCGTCCCCTGCGGGGGCGGATACGACGGCCTCGGCGCTTTCGTCGACGGTTTCGTCGACCGTGAAGGTGACGCCGCTGCCCAGATCGACGACCGTTCCGGCGATCACGGCGGTCGGCTCGCCCGCGCGCAGCTGCTGCGGGTCCTTGCCGGGCATCGCCACGGTGGTGCCGTTGCGCGAGTGCAGATCGGTGACCACCACGGTGCCGCCCTCGAGGGCGAAGCGCACGTGGGTGCGCGAGATGTCCTGGTCGGTGCCGCCCACGGTGACCAGGCGCGGCATCTGCCCGCCGGAGACCTGGGACACGCTCGGTGCGCGCCCCACGAGGATCGGCTGGGTCAGCGGCTCGCGCATGCCGTTGGCGAGCACCAGGCTCACGGCGGGGGCCCGCGGCGCGGGGGGCGCGGCGTCCGCCGCCCGCCGCGAGCGCAGCCCGGCGATGTCGGAGGTGAGCACGGTCTGCCCGTCGTGGTCGCCGGCCAGCGGGGGCCGCTTCCGGCGCGACGGGATGACGACGGTCTTGTCGTCGGGGTCGACCACGACGGCGTCGTCCGGTGCGAGTGCGGGCGTCGCATCCGCCGGGGTCTCGTCGGCGCGCTCGGCGTTCTCGTCGCCCGCCGCGCTCTCGCGCTCGTCGACCGCGGTCGGCTCGGGCTGCGGCTCGGGCTCGACGGCCACGCCGTCGTCGTCGGCGACCTGCGTGATCTCGGTGAACTCCGCGGATGCGGGCTGCGGCGCGGCGGGCGGAGCCGGCGGCGCGGGCGGAGCCGGGGCGGGCACGGGCGGCGGGGCGATGACGGGGGCCGGCGTCGGAACGGGCGGCGCCGGAGTCGGGGCGGGGGCCGCCGGAGTCGGGACGGGCGCAGGGGTCGGGGCAGGGGCAGGGGCCGGAGTCGGAGTCGGGACGGCGGCCGGCGCAGGCGCAGGCGCAGGCGCCGAAGTGGGCGCCGAAGTGGGCGCCGAAACCGCGTCGGCGCGCAGCAGCTCGAGGCCCGCGACGAGCGCGCTCCCGGAGACCAGCGGCAGGGCCCCGATCCCGGCGGCCGCGACCGCGCCGGAGATCGAGACGACGACCCGCGAGGCTCCCGCGATGTCGCGCTCGGTCCAGGTGGAGACGCCGGACGCGCCGAAGACCTCGCTGCCGGCGGGCGACTCGACGGTGACGCCGACGTCGCCGCGCAGCACCAGCCGCAGCGAGCCCGATCCGTTGTGCAGCTCGAGCAGGGCGAACGACGGTGTCGCCGAGATGCCCCGCGCGGTGAGCAGGTCGAGGGCGCGTTGGAGTCCGTCGGTCTCGGCGAGCACCGCGAGAGCGGATGCGGCGAAGCCGGCGTCCGGCAGCGTGGCGACCACGAGCGTGCGGTCGCCCGCCGCTATCGCGACCCATCCCCCCGTGCTGGCTGGCTCGAACTGCAATCTCGTCACGGCGGTCATCCTCTCGGGCTGGTCTCTTCGAGCTGTCGGGAGAGCACGGTGCGGTCGACGGTGTCGTCGCCGGCCGACCCGGTCGGCGCGCCCACGACCTCGGACTCGACCATCACCACGGTGACGTTGTCGGATCCTCCGGCGGAGACCGCGGCGTTCACGAGGCGCTCCGCGATGGTCATCGGCGCAGCGCCGTCCCCGCGCAGCTGCTCCCCGTCGTGGAACACGAGGATGCGCGCGATCTCGTCGTCGTCGAGCTCCTTGGTGAGGCCGTCCGAGCAGAGCAGGAAGCGCTGGTGGCCCGTGGCCGGCTGCAGCCACACGTCGGGATCGGCCTCGGAGTCTGCGCCGAGCGCGCGGGTGACGATGTTGCGGTCGGGGTGGCGCTCGGCCTCGCGCCGGGTGATGTGGCCGAGATCGACGAGCTCCTGCACGGCGGAGTGGTCGACGCTCAGCTGGGTGAGCGTGCGCCCGTCCCAGTTGTAGATGCGGGAGTCGCCCACGTTGAACGCCATCCAGTGGTAGTTGCCGTCCGCGCCGATGTCGACGAAGGCCACCCCGGTGAGCGTGGTGCCGGAGATGGTGCCGGCCAGGTCCTCGCCCTCGGTGAGCGCGAGCACCGCGTCGTTGGCCAGGCCGATCGTGTCGAGCACGCGCTGAGCGGTGGCCGGGGCGCCGGCTTCGAACGCGGCCGCGAAGACGCCGACGGCGGCCTGGCTGGCGCGGTCGCCGAAGGAGTGGCCGCCCATCCCGTCGGCGACGACGAAGAGCGGCACGCGGGCGAGGAGGCTGTCCTCGTTGAGGGTGCGCACGGCGCCGCGGTCGGAGTGGGCGGCGAAACGGAAGCGGACGCTCAGGTCCGGCAGGCGCAGCTCGTGACGCTCATCGATCGACATCCACACCCAGCTTTCCCGACCCCTGCCGCGGCATCCGCTTCTGAAGCGGGCCGTCGGCTTGAACACACGGTAGCAAGGGATGCTCGGTTCGAGAACTCGAACGGCCGCGGCTACGCCGCGCGGGACTCCGACCGGAGGCGGTGCAGCACGAGGTCGCGGTCGCCCCCGCTGCGGGTCGCGGCGCTCACCGCGGCGAAGCGCTCGGCGATCACGGCCTGCTCGGCCCGGTCGCGGCCGGGGTAGACGTTGCGCCAGAGCTTGCCCGCGTCGAGCAGCGTCGCGAGCGACGAGGAGCCCGCCTGCGCGCCGTCGACGATGAGCGGATCGAGGACGGCCCTGAGGCGCCCCAGCTCCTCGAGCCCGGGCGCGGTCAGCGGGGCGGCCGGCTTGCGCTCGTCCACCAGCAGCCCGAGGCCGGCGAGGCGCTCCACGACCGCGGGCGTCGCGCCGAGGTTCGACAGGCACCAGGTGATGCCGCGGGGCTTGCGCTGGGCGAGCAGCAGCATCCGCGCCTCGTCGAGAACCGGGTTGGCGCTGGGAGACTCCGTCGCCACGACGGTCTCGCCTCCCTTGACCGGCTCGATGCGGGCCGCTGCGGCGTCGACGAGGTCCACGAGCTTCGCCGCGGCGAGCGCCGCGGTCTCGGACCCGTTCACCTTGCCGTTGCGCAGCAGCGCGCCGGAGGCGGGGTCGTAGTGCAGCACCAGGTAGAGGCGCTCGGCGAGGGAGAGGTCGGCGTTAGCGATGGCGGGGCCCTTTCGATGATCTGCGGCTGCGTCTTCTCAGCGGTACGACGCTGGCGATGGTCGCCACCGCCATCGCCGCGACGATCACCAGGAGCGAGGTGACGGTGCCGATCTCGGGCGCCCAGCCGACGTTCTCTCCCCCGTTGACGAAGGGGAGGTCGTTGCTGCGCAGGGCGTGGAAGGCGAGCTTGACGCCGAGGAAGGCGAGCACGGCAGCGACCCCGTACCTGAGGTATACCAGCGCGCCCGCCAGGTCGCCGACCAGGAAGTAGAGCCATCGCAGCCCCATCAGCGCGAAGATGTTCGCGGTGAAGACGAGGAACGGGCTCTGCGTCACGCCGAAGACCGCGGGGACGGAGTCGAGCGCGAACACGATGTCGGCGGTGCCGAGCGCGAGCACGACGACGACCACGGGGGTGAGCACCTTCCGGCCGTCGACGACCGTGCGCAGACGGGCGCCGTCGAAATGCCCGGTCACGGGGATGCGCCGGCGCAGGAAGGCGATCACCCGGTGCTCGGACTCCTCCTCGTCGTCGTGGCTGCCGAGGAGCTGGTTGACGGCGGTGTAGAGCAGGAACAGCCCGAACAGGTAGAACACGGCGCTGAACTGCTCGACCACCACGGCGCCCGCGCCGATGAGCACGCCGCGCAGCAGGAGGGCGACGACGACGCCCACCACCAGCACCTGCTGCTGGATCTGGCGGGGCACCGCGAGCACCGCCATGACGATCCCGAACACCACGAGGTTGTCGATCGACAGGCTGTAGCCGGCGACCCACCCGGTGACGAACTGCGCGGCGTACTCCGCGCCGCTCATCGCGTAGAGAAGCGCGGCGAAGGCGAGCGCGAGGCCCGCGTAGAGGCCGACCCCGAGGGCGGACCCGCGCACCGTCGCCGCTCGGGGACGCCGGTAGGCGAGCAGCACGTCGGCGGCGATGATCAGCGAGAGCACGGCGTAGGTGCCGACTTCGAACGCCAGCGGCGGTTCGAGATCCATGGGTGTTCCTCTTGCAGGCGGGTTCTCACGGTAGCACCGCGCATCGGCGGGCCCGGCGCCGCGCGAGCGGTAGCGCGCTCGGCCGGGCAAAATCAACATCTATTCCCCCCGTTCGGGGCCCAGCACAGTGTCAGTACCCGAACGGAGAACCCGCATGACACTCGAACGAACGCCCCTGGGCGACGTGAGGTCGATCAGCCGCTACCCCGTGCTGAGCACCGCCACCGAACCACTCGCCGACCATCTGCTCGCCACCGTCCGCAGCCGCCGCAAGGCCGTCCTCTTCTTCGCGAACACCAACTTCGTGGTCAACTGCCGCTTCCTGCTCGACCGGCACGACGAGATCCCCGTCACGATCGTGAACGACGGCATCGGCCTCGACATCGCCTCGCTGATGCTGCACGGCCGCCGTTTCAGCTACAACCTCAACGGCACGGACTTCGTGCCCTCCCTGTTCCGCCGCAGCCCGCGCCCGCTGCGGGTTTTTATGCTGGGAGCGAGAGCGGATGTGCTCGCGGCCGCCGTGCGGCACGTGCGCGACGACCTCGGCCAGAACGTCGTCGGCAGCGCGGACGGATTCGGCGGCGTCGACTCCCCCGGCCTGATCGACGCGATGAACGCCGCGGCGCCCGAGGTGGTGCTCGTGGCGCTGGGCAATCCGAAGCAGGAGCGCTGGATCGTCGACAATGCCCCGCTGCTCGACGCCCAGGTCTACGTGGGGGTCGGCGCGCTGTTCGACTTCTGGGCGGGCGACAAGAGGCGCGCTCCCGCACCGATGCGGCGCCTGCACCTGGAGTGGCTCTACCGCCTCTACCTCGAGCCGCGGCGGCTGATGCGGCGGTACACGCTCGACATCCTGGTGTTCCTCAGGCAGTGCCTGCGGTACCGCTGAGCGCGCTGCCGTCAGCTGCCCCGAGAAGCGGGGCAAGCATCCGCTGCCCGGCGGCCGCCGGAAGGTCGGAACTTTGCCCCACCTCCCTGCGCCAGAGCAGAGGGGCAGACATTCGACCCCCGAGCACCACCGGAAGGTCGGAACCTTGCCCCAGTTCCCGCGAGCGGGCAGGGAGGCGGCGGAGGCGCGCTCAGCGCAGCGCGGCGGGCACGTGCGTCGCGCGGTCCCAGCGGATCGAGAAGGTGTCGCCGTAGGGGCCGACCGCGGTGGCGGCGGCGAGCTCGTCGAGGATCAGCGGGCTGACCCGCTGCAGCGCGCGGTCGTCGTCGAGCACGAGCGCCAGCACGAGCTCGGCGGGCGACTCGCGCAGCAACACCCGTCCCACGCCGGGCACCATCACGAGCGTGCCGTCGTGACCCGGGAAGTTCTCGAACCGACGCAGCCGCCCGGCCAGCGCGGAGAGCGCGTGCGGGGAGGCGAGAGTGCGGATGGTGGCGGCGACCGAGATCATCGGGAGAGTCTGTGCGAGCGAGGTGGCCGGCTGGTGAACGGCGACCCGGCTCAGCGCAGCAGGTAGCTGATGTCGATCGGCTGCGTCGGCGGCAGCTCTATAGCAGCCGGGCTGACCGCGATCACCGGGATCGACGCCGTGTTCGTGCTCATGGGATGCCTCCACTCGGTGCGCACTGCGCGCGTGCCCCCAGAGTAAAACATAATCTCAAATATGCAAACGATCGATGCGCTACCGTTACTCGCGTGACCAAACAAGCCCGCTCGCTCGTGACGCGGGAGGCCATCCTCCGCTCGGCCGGAACGGTGTTCTCCGAGCACGGCTACTCCGCCGCGATGCTCAGCGATGTCGTCGCGGCCGCGGGCGTCACCCAGGGCTCGCTCTACTTCCACTTCGCCTCCAAGCACGCCCTCGCCAGCGAGGTGCTGCTGCGCCAGCACGAGCGCGCCGTCGAGCTGATCGACGCGGTCGACCCGGCGGCGCGGTCGCTTGAGACGCTCGTGCTGTTCTCGGTCGGCTTCGCCCGCCAGATCGTGACCGACCCGATCGTGCGCGGCGGCCTGCGCCTCAGCACCGACTCCCCGCTCTCCTTCCCCGACATCGCCAGCCGCCCCTACGAGGACTGGATCGACGCCTGCGAGGCGATGCTGGTCGGCGCAGCCGCCGAGGGCGACGTCGACCCGGCCCGCGACCTCCGCGCGCTGGCGCGGCTCGTGATGTCCACCTACACCGGGGTGCAGGTCGTCTCGCAGGCCGTCACCGGCTGGGACGACCTCCTCCCCCGCGTGCGGGAGCTGTGGTCGTTCCTCCTCCCCGGGCTCCTCGTGCCGTCCAGACAAGCGGATGCGGCGGCCCTCGCCGCGCTCGTCCCCGAGACCGCGTGACCTCCCCGACGGGCATGGAGCAGGGCGGTGCCAAGCTCGCGGCCCCCTTCCTCGCGCTCCTCCCCGTCGACGGGGTCGCCATCTCCATCCTCAACACGGACCGCAGGGCCGCCCTGGTCTACGCCAGCGACGCCACGGCGACCGTGCTCGAGGAGGCCCACTTCGACCTCGGCGAGGGCCCGGTCTTCGACTCCTTCGAGTCCGAGACCGCGGTGTTCGTGCCGGCCGTCGCCGCAGACCGGCGCTGGCCGCACTTCCTGTCCCGCGCCCAGACCGCGAACGCCGCCGCGGTCTTCGTGTTCCCGCTGAGCTTCGGAGCGGCCTGCGTGGGAACGGTGCTCTGCTACCGCGCCGAGCCGGGAGAGCTGAGCCCCGCCGCCGCCGAGCTGGGAATGGACCTCAGCCGCGCGGTGGCCGGCCCGGCGTTCCGGCAGGCCATGATCCTCGCCCGCGACGAGGAGCCGGACGGCTCCACGCCGGGCGAGCTGCGCCGCGAGGTGCACCAGGCCACCGGCATGGTGCTGCTCCAGCTCGATGTGAGCGCCACCGATGCGGTCGCCCGGATGCGCGCGTACGCTTTCTCGCACGGCGTCACACTCCGCGAGGTGGCCCACGACGTGGTGGCCCGTCGACTCGATTTTTCGACAGTGAATGACTAGGCCCAAGTGGAATACGGAGACGCTATGAGCGGCACGTCGCGAGAAGACAAGATCAACGACGCGTTCGTCGCGATGACCGACGCCCTGATGAAGGACTACGACGTCGTCGACCTGCTGTCCACGCTCCTCACCCTGTGCACGGAGGTCATGCCCGTCACCGCGGGCGGCATCCTCCTGGTCGACGCCGCAGGAGAACTCGAGCTGGTCGCCTCCACGAGCGAGGAGGCGGAGGTCGTCGAGACGATGATCATCGCCGCCGGCGCCGGTCCCTGCATCGACTGCTTCACCTCGGGCGCGCCCGTGATCGTCGCCGACATCGCCGAGACCGGCGACGAGTGGCCGCGGTTCCGCGTCACCGCCGCGCAGCAGGGCTTCCGGTCGTCCTACGCGCTGCCCATGCGGTTGCGCGACGAGGTGGTCGGCGTGATGAACCTGCTCGGCACCGCGCCCGGGGAGCTCTCGGACCGCGACCGGGGCATCGCGCAGTCCCTCGCCGACATCGCGGTTCTCGGGATCCTGCACGAGCGCAACTTCCGCAGGCCCGAGTCGATCAGCGAGCAGCTGCACCTGGCGCTCGACACGCGCATCCTCATCGAGCAGGCGAAGGGTGTGCTCTCGCACGGCCAGCAGCTCACGATGGCCGAGTCCTTCGACGCCCTGCGCGGCTACGCCCGGGCGCAGGGCCTCACCCTCCGTTCGGCGGCACAGCTCGCGGTGCGGCGCGAGGTCTCCACCGCCGAGATCGTGGCGGACTTCGCCCGCGCCGCAACGACGGACTGAAACCTCAACCGGTTGACCAAAATCGGTTAGGGTGAGCAGGTTCGCACCGCCAACTCGAAGTGGAGTTCTCATGACCGACCGTCTCGCAGGAAAGACCGCCCTAGTGACAGGAGCGGCCACCGGCATCGGCTACGCCGTCGCCGCACGGATGGCCCTGGAGGGCGCCCGCGTCGTCTTCTCCGACCGCGATGCCGACGGTGCGGCCGCCGCCGCGGAGCGCGCAGACGGCGACACCCGCGCTGTCACCATGGACATCTCCGACGAGGCGAGCGTCGAGGCCGCATTCGCCGAGCTCGCCGCCACCGGGTGGTCGCCCGACGTGGTCGTCGCCAATGCGGGCGTGCAGCTCTTCGGCCACGACGCCCCGGCCGCCGACCTCGACCTCGACATCTGGCGCCGCACCATCGACATCAACCTCACCGGCACCTTCCTCACGGTGAAGCACGCCGTGCGCGCGATGAAGGCGGGCGGCGGCGGATCGATCATCCTCACCGGCAGCCCCACCGGCCTCAACGGCGAGGGCGCGGCCTTCACCGCGTACAGCGCCTCGAAGGCCGGCATCCACGGGCTCGCCCGCACGGTCGCCGCGGCCTACGCCGCCGACAACATCCGCGTGAACACGGTGATCCCCGCCTACACGGAGACGACGCTGGTGAGCACCATCACCACCGACCCCGAGGCGCGGGCGGCCATCATCGGCCGCATCCCGCTCGGGCGCGCGGGCTCCCCCGCCGACATCGAGGGCGTGATGGTCTTCCTCGCCAGCGACGACGCGGCCTTCGCCACCGGCGCGGCCTTCGCCGTCGACGGCGGCATGACGACCCTCTGACCCGGCCGATGACCGAGCAGCCGAGCCAGACCGAGACGCAGCACGCCGCCGGCGACGCCGCCTGGGGCGAGACCACCACCCCGCCGCGGCCGTGGCGGAGCGGGAGGTGGAGCCTCCTCCTGCGCGACGACGAGCTCGCCGACATCCGCTTCGACGGGCGTCTCTCGATCCGCTCCATCCGCGGGGTGGCGCGGGACCGCGACTGGGGCACCATCGCGCCAGCCGTCACCGCCGTCGCGGCGACCGCCGACCGGCTGACCGTGCAGGTCGCGCTGGTCGGACGCGACGCGCAGCTCGACGCCCGGCTCGTGGTCGAGGCGCGCGGCGACGCGCTCGAGGTGCGCTGGGAGTGCCGCGCGAACGCCGACTTCCTGCGCAACCGGCTCGGCCTGGTGGTGCTGCATCCCCCCGGCGTCGCGGGCGAGGCGCTGCGCGTCACCCGCCCCGACGGCGCCGTGGAGCAGACCGCGTTCCCGTCCGCGATCAGCCCGCACCAGCCCGCCTTCGACATCCGGGCGCTCGGCTGGGGCCACGCCGGCCTCGCCACCTCCGTCGAGTTCGGCGGCGACGTCTTCGAGATGGAGGACCAGCGCAACTGGACGGACGCCTCCTTCAAGACCTACAGCACCCCGCTCTCGCTGCCCTTCCCGGTGCGGGTCGCCGAGGGCGAGACCGTGACGCAGACGGTGACGATCACCTGCGAAGCGGATGCGCCCGAGCCCGGTGCGCAGAGCGCCGACCGCGTCGAGCTCGTCGCCGCAGCGGCCGGCCGCACCTTCCCCTCCGTCGGCGTCTCCGCGTCGACCGGCCCCGAGCTTTCGACCGCCGCCGCGCTCGGCGACTTCCTGCTCGTGGAGGTGCCGGCGCACACCCGCGCCTGGCGCACCGTGCTCGACCGCGCCGTGCTCGAGGCGGCGGGCCGGCCCCTCGACGTGCGGATCGTCGGCGCGGCCCCCGAGCGGCTCGACGAGGTGCTCGACGCGATCGCCCCGCTGGACCTGCTGCGGGTGGGCGCCTTCACGGCGGACACCCACGGCTCGGAGAGCGCGCTGTGGACCGCGCTGGTCGACGGGCTCGACGCCCGCGGGATCCAGGCGCAGCCCGTCGGCGGCACCCGCGCGCACTTCGCCGAACTCAATCGCACGCACCCCCGGCTGCCTGCGGGGATCCCCGCCCACACGGTGAGCATCACCCCGGAGATGCACGCCACCGGGCGCGAGCAGATCGTCGAGTCGATCGCGATGCAGACCCTGGTGGCGCAGAACGCCGTGCGCATCACCGGCACCCCGGTGCACATCGGGCCGGTCACCCTGCGGGCGCGGTTCAACGCCGTCGCCACCACCCCCACGCCCGACGCGCAGATCGACGACCTCCGCGCCGGCTACGGCGCCGCGGTGAACCCCGACGCCACCGATCCGCGGCAGTCCTCCGAGGCGCTGCAGTCCTGGACGGTCGCGAGCGCCGCCGCTCTCGCCGTGGAGGGTGTGGCCAGCGTCGTGTGGTTCGAGGCGAGCGGTGCCCGGGGGCTGGGCGGCGACGCATCCGCCCCCGCTTTCCCGGTGGCGACCGCCCTCCGCTGGATCTCCGGGATCGCCGGCGCGCCCCTGCTGCACGCGCCCGCCGCCCCCGAGGGGATCTGGGCCGTCGGCGGGCAGGTCGACGGCGCCTCGGTCGCCCTGGTCGCGAACCTCCGGTCGGTGCCCGCCACCGTCACGGTCGCGACGCCGCAGGGCGAGGAGCGGGTCGAGCTGGCGCCCTTCGCTGCGCGCCGACTGCGGCACGGGGGCTAGAGGCGGGAGAATGGGGATCGTGAAGATCCTCTCAATCCAGTCCGCTGTCGCCTTCGGCCACGTGGGCAACTCCGCAGCCGTGTTCCCGCTCCAGCGCATCGGCGCGGAGGTGCTGCCCGTCAACACGGTCAACTTCTCGAACCACACCGGCTACGGCGCCTGGCGCGGATCGCTGATCACCCCCGAGGAGGTGCACGACGTCATCCTCGGCATCGAGGAGCGCGGCATGCTCTCCCAGATCGACGTGGTGCTCTCGGGCTACCAGGGCGGCGTCGGCATCGGCGACGTCATCGTCGACGCGGTGGAGCGGGTCAAGGCGGCGAACCCCTCCGCGATCTACGCCTGCGACCCCGTGATGGGCAACGCCAAGTCGGGCTGCTTCGTGGCGCCGGAGATTCCCGAGCTGCTGCGCGACCGCGTGGTGCCGGTGTCCGACATCATCACGCCCAACCAGTTCGAGCTCGGCTACCTCACCGGCACCGAGCCGTCGACGCTCGCCACCACCCTCGACTCCGTCGACCTCGCCCGCGCGATGGGCCCGTCCACCGTGCTCGTGACGAGCGTGGAGCAGCCGGACCGCGACCCGGGCACCATCGAGATGCTCGCCGTCGACGACGCCGGCGCGTGGATCGTGACCACCCCCTACCTGCCGTTCAAGGCGAACGGTTCCGGCGACGTGACCGCCGCGCTCTTCGCGGCGCACTACCGCGAGACCGGCGACGCGCGGGTCGCCCTCGAGCGCACCTCCTCGAGCGTCTTCGACCTGATCGAGCTGACCTACACCTCCGGCGAGCGCGAGCTGCAGCTCGTGCAGGCGCAGGAGTTCTACGCGCACCCGCGGCTGCAGTTCACGGCCACGCAGGTGCGCTGAGCATGCCGCACTCCCCCGGGCGTCGCCGCCCGGACGTCGACGACCTGCTGCTCGTCGGCGGCACCGAGCTGCGCCGGCTCGAGATCGTCGACTACGACCCCGCCTGGCCGGCGATCTTCGCCGAGCACCGCCGCCGGCTGCGCGAGGCGCTGAAGACGGCCGCCGTCGGGATCGAGCACATCGGCTCGACCTCGGTGCCCGGGCTCCCGGCGAAGCCGATCATCGACATCGTGGTCACGGTCGACGACATCACCGCCGAGGAGGACTACCTCGACGCGCTGATCGCGGCCGGGTACCCGCTGCGCGTGCGCGAGCCGGGGCACCGGATGGTGCGCACCCCGTCGCGCGACGTGCACGTCCACATCTTCGAGCGGGGCGACGACGCCGTCACCCGGTACCTCGTCTTCCGCGACCGTCTCCGAGCGGATGCGGCGGACCGGGCGCTGTACGCGCGCACCAAGCGGGCGCTCATCGCGGACTTCGACGACATGAACGCCTACGCCGACGCCAAGACCGACGTGATCGCGGCGATCATGGCGCGGGCCGTCGCCGCGGGCTGACCGCTCGCGCCGGGAGGCCAGGCCGGCTCAGTAGCCGGGGAAGCTGTTGAACGGGATCGTGTCCCAGAACCCGAACGCGAACCTGCGCATCAGGACGACGATCGGGCCGATCACACCGACGCCCGTCGCGGTCGTCGCGCCGCTCCGGCCGCCTGGCCGATCGAATGCCCGAGTGATTCCCCAGCATTCTACGGCCCGGCGGTTCAGAGGATCGGCTTGCCCCCGGTGACTGCGATGACGGCCCCGGAGATGTAGCTGGCCTCGTCGGAGGCGAGCAGCACGAAGGCCGACGCGACCTCGCCGGGCTGCCCGGGCCGTCCAAGCGGAACATCCAGTCCGAACTGCTCGACCTTCTCCGGAGGCATCGTTGAGGGAATCAGCGGAGTCCAGATGGGGCCGGGAGCGACGACGTTGGCTCGGATGCCCCTGGGTCCCAGCATCTGGGCGAGGGACGCCGTCATGTTCGTGATCGCCGCCTTCGTCGCGGCGTAGGGCATGAGTTGATGGGAGGGCGCGTCGGACTGGATGGACGAGGTGGCGATGATCGACGCGCCAGGAGCCATGTGCCTCACCGCCGCTTTCGCGAGGTGGAAGTACGCGCTCAGGTTCGTCGCGAGCGTGTAGTCCCACTCCTCGTCGCCGATGGCTTCGAGAGCGTCGTTGCTGCGTTGGAACGCGGCATTGTGGACCAGGATGTCGAGCCGGCCCAGCTTCTCGACGGCCGTCTCGACCACCGTTCGGCAGTGCTGCGGGTCGGTGAGGTCTCCCCTGACGAGAACCGCAGTGCGGCCGGCCCCTTCGACGAGGGCGCGGGTGTCGTCAGCATCGCTGTCCTCGTCGAGGTAGCTGATAAGCACGTCGGCGCCCTCCCGCGCGAACGCGAGCGCCACGGCCCTCCCGATCCCGCTGTCTGCGCCGGTGACGATGGCGGTCTTGCCGGCGAGTCTGCCGGATCCCACGTAGGTGCTCTCGCCGTGGTCCGGCACGGGATTCATCTGGTCCGTCGTGCCGGGGGCGTCCTGCTGCTGGGGGATGGGGGTCATGTCCCGGCCTACAGACGGGGCAGTCTGGCCAGGGCCGCGTCGGCGTTCGCCTCGCTGACGCCGAGCTTGTCGATGAGCAGCGTGCGTGCGGGCGCCTGGTCCCCGTTCCTCAGCGACTGGTACGCGGCATCCGCTTCGCCTGCCAGGTCGGGTGTCGGCGGCTTGGTGATGCCGAGCTGGTCGGCCAGCTCCTGCGCGGTCGCGGTGCCGTAGGCGTCGCGGATTGCGGGTGGGAGGCGGTAGCCGCCGAGGGGTCCGAGGTCCATGAGATTCCTTCCGTCGAGCGGGTGAGATGGCTACGGTACCTCGGGGGTGTACCTCGAGGGAACCTCCCAGTGGGCGCCGAACTCGGCGTCGAAGCGTTCGGGGCTGAACGGACTGTAGCCGCCGGCCGGGTAGCTGGTCAGCTCGCCGAAGACGATCCTGTCGGGCAGGTCGTACAGATCGACCCGTACGAAGTCGGTGTCGGCGCCGAGGGCCTCGGCGATCCGGATCATCTCGTCGAGCCTGGAGGGCCGCGGGTGCGGCGGATCGGCCCACGGCGGTCCCCCGCTGAGCGGGATGTGCCGCCAGTCGGGGAGGTGGAAGTCCTGGGTGCGTCGACCGAAGCGCCCGTCGTCGACCTGGATGTAGCGGCAGACACCGTGGAAGACGAAGAGCTTGTAGTCGTCGGGGATACTGCCGTCGCGCCCGACGAGGAGCTCCTCGAGGATGATCCGTCTCGGCACACGCCCGTACGCCCACTCCTTGTTCGGCCCCTGCCCGTAGAGCTGCTCGAGCCATCGGGCGCCCAGCCGGGCGAGCGCGCCCCGGTCGGCGTGCTCGGGCAGGACGTGCCGGTACACCCAGCTTGCGTCCTCGGTCGGCAGGCGGGTGCCGGCTGCTGCGCGGTGGGAGACGACGATGGCGGCGCCGCTCCCGTGTGTGGGTTTCATCACGAACTCCTCGGGGAGGTCGCAGGAGGCCACGGCGGCCGGGTCGTCGTCGATCGCGTAGACGCGCGGCAGGTACCGTGCGCCGACGCGGTCGGCGACGTAGCCGCGCACCGCCGCCTTGTCGGCGAAGGTGGCGATGATCGGCCGGTGGTCGCGAAGCATCTTGTAGAGCACCTTCTCGGTGAAGGTGCGCGGTTTGCGGGTCGCGAGAAGACGTCCGACCCGCACGAGCCGGCTCCTCTCCCGCCACCGCGCCCGCCCCGCTCGCTGCCTGCGCACGTGCGCGGCGTGCAGCGCGCGTCGTCGCCACCGCCGCACCGGGCTCTCCGCGCGCCAGTGCGTCGCGACGGTCTGCAGGTCCGGACGCCTCGTCGGGGCGGCCCGGTCGGCCGGCTCGACGTGGAGGGAGCGATCGAAGCGGATGCGGCGACGCGGTCCGAGGTACCAGGCGAGATCCAGAGCCGCGGATCCCGCCGTCTGGGCGGCGTGCACGGCTGCGCTGATCTCGTGCCAGTCCGCGGCGCGGACTGCCCAGTTCGACGCGGTCAGCGGCGGGCGCGCGAGAACCAGTTCGAGGAGGAAGCGCTCGGCCCGGCGCAGTGCCCGAGCCGAGCGGGCGCGCAGCCCGGTGCTCCGCCGACGGTCGATCCCGGTCAGCGCCGAGAGGTCGGGATCGCGGAGGAAGGCGGTCGCGATGTGCTCGACCCAGGTGCGACCGGGCACGCTGTCGGCGTCGAGGCACGCGATGACTCCCCCGTCCACCCGGTCCATCGCGGCCGGCGGATCCGACGCGACCACCACCGCCCGCGGAGCCGTGCTCTGGTCCGCCAGCGCCGCGAGGCAGCGCTCGAGCCCGTCGGCGCCGCCGGCCGTGACCACGACGGTCACGTTCGCGGTGCCGTCGCGCGGGCGGTCGACGGAAGCCGTGGGCGGATCGACCCGGGCCGTCCGGGGTCGTCGCGAGGTCACGACGTGGCCCGGTCCTGGAACGTGTGCCCCACTCCGCCGGCGGTCTCCATGCTGTGGTCGGTCATCGGCCTCGTTGTTCTTCCTCACTGTCCCGGGACTCCCCCTCGCGACCATCGACCCGGCGCCGCGAGCAGGCGGGCGGCATCCCGCCCCAGTGTGGGCCGGGACGCCCTCCCCCCTCAATGCCCGCCGGCAAGGCGTCGCCTTCGCTACGATGCGCGACCTCGTCCGGTGCCCGGACCCGCGCGGGGCCGCCGCGACGGCTTTGAGCACGTGCGACGGCGGGGTACGGTGACCGGATGACGCGAGACGCCGAGGCCCCCGTAACCGGTACGGAGAGGTGGCTCGTCGCCGTCACCGAGTACGCCGGCCTGAGCTCCTACACGGGCGGCATCGGAAGCCACTTCGCGGCGCTCCTGCCCGCGATCGTCGCGTCGGGACGCGCGGTCGACCTGGTGCTGTTCTCGGACGGGCCGATCGACGAGAATCACGATCTGGGCGGGGTCCGCCTCATCCGCCATTTCCGGCTGGACCGCCTCCACCGCGTGCCCGCCCTGGCGCTCAGACCGTTGCTGCTGCGCTCCGTTCTCGCCCGCGGGCACTACGACCGGGTGTTCCTCGCCGAGTGGGGCGGGCTCGGCGCCGCACTGCCGAGGCGCGCGCCGATGGTGACCAGCCTTGCGACGAGCATTCGCCTGGCCAACAGGGTGTCCGGTCTGGAGCAGAAGGACCTCCCCCGGTCGACGAGGGTCGCTGTCGCGGTGCAGAACCGCCTCGAGGACCGCCAGACCCGCCGCTCCGCCGGTGTCATCCCGATCTCGCGGGCGATGCAGCGCTGGGCGTCCGACCAGTTCGCCGATCTGCCGCCCGCGATCGTCGTGCGCAACTGCATCACCGTGGATGCCGTGGCCGCGGCGGCCGGCGGCCCGGAGCTCCCGAACGGCTGGCCGACCAGAAACGCACCGGTCGTGCTCTTCCTGGGGAGGCTCGAACGGCGCAAGGGCGTGGCGGATGCGATGCGTGCGTTCGCGACGGTGGCGGAGCGGCACCCGGACGCCCGGCTGGTTCTGGCGGGGGCGAGCGGTGACAGCCGTTTCGAGCCGACCAGGGCCGAGCTGCTGGCGCTCCTCCCCGACCACGTGCATCACCGGGTGACCTGGCTCGGCCATGTCGCCGACGCCTCGCTCTACCGCGGGATCCGGGAGGCGGCCGTCGCGATCTGCCCGTCGCCGTGGGAGGGCTTCGGCAATGTCGCCCTCGAGATCAAGGCGGCGGGCACTCCGCTGGTCTGCACGACGGGGAGCGGATTCGACGACTTCTGCGTCGACGGCGAGGACAGCCTCATGGTCGCGCCCGCCGATCCGGCGGCGCTCGCCGACGCCGTCTGCCGACTGCTCGACGACCCGGCCTACGGCGCCGGGCTCGTGCGCACGGCCTTCGAGCGCGTCCGGGACTTCGCTCCCGAGCCGGTGGCGCGCGACCTCGCCGCCGCCGTCGACCGGCTGATCGCGTCCCGCCGCTGAGCGGGGGCCGTCAGGCTCGGCGCGCGTCGACCAGCCGCCGGTACAGCGCGGCGTGCGCGGCGGCCACCCCGTCGTCGACGCGGATCCGCTGGACCCGGCGCCTGACCATCGCCGCCGCGCGGTCGCCGGTCGCCGAGCGGGTGGCCGCCTCCGATTCGAGGAGAGCGCGCAGAGCGGATGCCAGGGACGCGCCGTCGGGATCGGGGACGAAGGCGGCGATCGAGCCGTCTGCGTGCTGCTCGGAGTAGAAGCCGACCTCCGGCACCGCGACTGGGACGGCAAGATCCCAGCAGAGTTCGAGCCAGCCCGAGTGCGTGCCGTGGCCGTACGGCAGCACGCAGGCATCGAGCGCGGCGAGCGCCTCGGCCAGTGCGGTGTCGTCGAGACGCTCGTGCTCGACCAGCTCGAGCCGGTCGGATGCAGCGCACAGCTCCCTCACCCGTTCCCGCAGCGGGGAGTCCCGGGCGCTGCGGTGCATCCGCACCTCCGCCGTCGCGTCGACACCGGTCGCGGCGAGGAGTTCGAGGGCGGCGGCCAGAGCGGCGACCGTCGTCTCGGCGGCCACGTTCGACCGGAGGTCCTTGAGGTGCACCCCGACCCGGAAACCGTCCGAGCGCGGCACCGTGCCGTGGTCGACGGTCGGCGCCGCGAGCAGCGCCGGATGCGGCATCACGAGGGCGCGCCTCCCCCAGCGGCGCTCGATCTCGGCCGCGGCACCGGGGGTGAGGGTGATCAGGGCGTCGGCGGCCGGGACGAGGATGTCGAGCTGCCGCTCGTAGGGGGTCTGATCCTGCAGCTGGGGGTGTACGAGGTCGTGGACGGTGAACACGACCGGCCAGCCGGCTGCGCGCGCGGCGGCGATGGTCGCGCGCAGACGCTCCTCGCTGAAGGACTCCGTCCCGAAGTGGATGTGCAGGAGGTCGGCATCCGCCGCGTGCCCGCGGATCCAGTCCGGGTCGAGCGCGGCGGGCGGCCACCACTGTCCGAGGGGGACGCCCTCCGGCTGCGGGTCGGGAAGCGTCTCGATGGCGATCGACGCGGTCACGCTGCGCACGTAGGGGTGCCCGGCCGGGACCGACACCACGCGGACGGCGGCTCCGGACCGGGCACCGAGCACCTCGGGGCCGGACGAATCGAAGCCGGAGACGTCGAAGCCCGGGGAGAGGAGCTGCGTCACGTCGTCCCCTCTCCTCCGGCGGGCCGGATTCGTCCCGCGTCTCCCCTCAACCTAGGTCCCGGTCGCGCACCCGCAGAACCGGGGCGGTCGCCTTGACAATCGCCTCCGCGGTCGTCAGCATTGCCCAGATGCCGACCCCGCCTCCGCCCCGCCTTCCCGTCGTGGGACCTCCGCAGCACGGTGTGGCCGTCTATGCGCGGGATCTCGCCGAGGCCGTCGCCGCGGCATCCGCTGGCGAGGCGGGCCCGTCGTCGGACGCGGACCGCACCCACCTGCACGTCACCGACCGCCTGTTCGGCTCCACCCCGGAGGAGGCGGCGGAGCGGGTCGAGCTGCTCGCAGCGACGACGACGCTCACCATCACCCTCCACGATGTGCCGCAGCCCTCGGACGGCACGGCGTTCCCGCGCCGGGTCGCGGCCTACCGCCGTTTCGTCGGGGCCGCCCGCGGAGTGGTCGTGAACAGCCGGCACGAGGCGGACCTGGTTCGGGAGCACCTCGGATTCAGCGACGTCGCGGTTGTGCCCATCGGGACACGCACGGGCAACCCGGCGCTGCGCCCGGCCGCCGCGACGCCGGACGGGAGTGTGCGCACCGTGATGATCGCGGGCTTCATCTACCCGGGGAAGGGCCATCTCGAGACGATCCTCGCCACCGGCGAGGCGGCCGGGGCCGACGGCGGCGAGCGCCCCGCGGTCGTGGCGATCGGCTCCCCGTCCGTCGGTCACGAGCGCGATGTCGACGAGCTGTTCCGCGCGGCGAGCGCCGCGGGAGTGGACCTGCGGGTGACCGGCTTCCTCGACGCGGCCGCCTACCGCCGCGCGCAGCGCGCCCCCGGGGTGGCCGTGGCGGCGCACCAGCACGTCTCCGCATCGCGGTCGATCCTCGACTGGGCGGAGGCGGGACGGCGGGCGCTCGTGGCGTCGTCGGGGTACTTCCGCGAGATGGACGCGCTCCGCCCGGGCACGATCACCCTGTTCCGGCCCGAGCAGCTGGCGCACCGGATCCGGGAGGCCTGGTGCGATCCCGGCGCGACATGGCTGGCGCCCTCGACCGTCCTGGCACCGACCCTCGCGGACGTGGCCGCCGACTACCGCCGCTGGTGGGCGGCGCGCGCATGATCGAGGCGATGCGCAGGGAGGGCGGTTGGGCGCTGCCCGACAACGCGTGGAACCTGCTCGACGGGGTGGAGCCGCCCGAGCTGCCGACGGTCTCCGTCGTCGTTGTGCACTACAGGCAGCCCCGCCAGCTGGCACGCACTCTCCGCGCCATCGGCAGGCAGCGCTATCCCGGCCACCTCGTCGAGACGATCGTCGTCGACGACGGCTCGCCGGAGGCGCCGGTCGTGCCCCGGGATGTGCGGCTGATCGTGCAGGCCGACCACGGCTTCCGAGTCGCTGCGGCCCGCAACCTGGGCGTCGCCGCCGCGCGCAACCAGGTGCTGGTCTTCCTCGATGCGGACACGACGCCGGAGCCCGACTACCTGCGCCGCATCACCCGGCTGCCGGCCCTCACCTGGGACGCCCTCGCGGTCGGCAGGCGGCGGCACGCCGATCTCGCCTCGGCCGACGATGAAGCGGATGTCGCGGCAGCGGGCCGGGCCGGCGAGCTCGAGGAACCGCAGTGGCTCCGCGACGCGTACCGACGCTCGGGCAACCTGCTCCAGTCCGACCAGCGCAGCTACCGCTTCGTGATCGGCGCCGTGATGGCCTGCTCGCGCCGATTCTTCGACGAGGTCGGCGGATTCGATGAGTCGTTCACCCGGTACGGCGGGGAGGACTGGGAGTGGGCCTACCGGGCGTGGCTGCGCGGGGCCGTCGTCGCCCACGTGCCGGACGCCGTGGCCTGGCACGACGGCCCTGACCGCTCCGTTCGCGAGCCGGAGGCGCTCGACGCGAAGAACGCGGAGGTTCTCGCGCTCGCCCGGCTCATCCCCGTGCCCGGATCCCGGCCGCGGGCGATCGCGCCGGAGAAGGTGGACGTGGTCGTCACCGGCCCGTCGCCGTCGGCGAGCGACGGCCAGGCCTTCGTCAGCCGCGACTCCGTGCTGGACGCGCTGCCCTCGGCGGAGCTGGCGGAGGACGGGTGGGAGGCGTCTGGCCGATTCGACCGCGTGCGGATCGAGGTGGTCATCGAACGGCCGGCGCGCGTCCCCCGCGAGGCACTCGCCGAGGCGACGGCCGCGATCGAGAGCGGCGGATACGCCCGGGTGGTGCTCCGCTCGCCGGCCGGGGAGCCGCTGCTTCGCCTGACCTCCACCCGCGCGGCGGCGCGACAGGCGAGGTGGGGCGGCCCGCCGATCCTCCCCGACCTCGATCTGACGACGACCGGCGGCGAGGCGCTCCCCGCCGAGGTGGACGTGGAGGCCTACGTCGGGGGCTGGAACTAGCTCGTACGGCTCGGACCGGTAGCGCCGTGGCGCCGATCACGGCGGGCGTCAAGCCCGATCGCCGCGGCGCACAGATGGGTAGCGTCGATCGGGCATCGGAGTCGATGCGCCATGAACCAACCCGAGAGGCGAGACCACCATGACAGGACGCAACACACTCGTACGGAGCATGCACGATCTGGGACTCGCTGCCTGGTTCGGAGGATCGCTGATGGGCGCCGTGGGGCTGAACGGCGCCGCCGCGACCGCAGCGTCGCCGCGGGAGAGGCTCGAACTCGCCTCGCGCGGCTGGGCAAGGTGGACACCGGTGCAGATCGCTGCGATCGTCGTGCACGGTATCGGCGGCATCGGGCTCGTCGGCGGCAACCGGCTGCGCCTCGTCGGGCAGCAGGAGAGCCGGCGGAACGCCGCCGTGAAGGCCGTCATCACACTGGTCGCCGCCGGGTGCTCCGTCGCCTCCGGCGTCGCGGGCAAGCAGATGGCGGACCGCTCCGACGAGGGGACGGACGGCGTCACCGAGCCGCGGCGAGACGCCTCCCCGCACCTGGCGCGGGCCCAGCGGGTTCAGCGGATCCTGCAGTGGACCACCCCGGCGCTGACCGCGGTACTCATCGTTCTGGCCGCCCAGCAGGGAGAGCAGCAGCGCCCGATCAAGGGGCTGTTCCGCACCACCCTCGACAACATCCGCAACTGAGTTCCGGAGTCGCGGGCGGGAGGTGCGCATCCGGTCAGCTGCTGCGGGCGGCGATACCGTCGAGACGCAGGGTGGACGACTCGTCGCCGTGGGAACCGGCGGAGCCGACGTGCTTCTCGGGGACCGCGCCATCCGCCCCCTTCTTGAGAACGCCGTACAGCGCCATCGCGTGCCCGCGGCCGACGCCGTAGTCGTCGCTGAGCCAGGCGACGACCTCGCCGGCCTTCGTCGTGGCGGTGAAGCCGCGCGCGGCGGCCTCGTCGAGCAGCTGCTGCGGGGTCCTGCCCGTCTTCGCCTCGATCGCATCGAGGTAGGCCTGGTACGACATATCGGGTCCCTTCGTTCGAGATCGTGCGGTGAGTGTACGCGCTTCGAGCGCAGGCGTCAGCCCGCGGCCCTGGTCACGAGGGCGCCGAGCATCGCCGCGTCGTCGGCGGTCATCTCGTTGTGCACGGCGAAGGCGGTGGCCCACACGGCCCCGTCGTCCAGGGATGCGGCCGTGTCGAACTCGAAGGTCGAGTAGCGCACCTTGAACTTCGACTTCGGTTTGAAGAAGCAGACGATCCTGCCGTCGCGGGCCCACGCCGGGAAGCCGTAGTAGGTCTTCGGATCCAGCTGCGGCGCCGCGGCGACGACGATCGAGCGGATCCGCTCCGCGAGCTCTCGCTCGTCGTCGGCGAGTCTGGCGATCGCCTCCTCGTTGGCCGCGGCGTCGTTCTCCCGGCCCGCCGCGGCCTTAAGTTCCTTCGCCCGCTCGCGCATCGCCCGCTTCTCCTCCGGGCTGAAGGTTTCTGAACTCGTCGTGTCTGTCATGCGCCCATCGTAGGGACGATGGCGGGCCGGTGGCTTCTTCGATCCTGCTCGGGGTCAGGTGCGGGGGTCGGCGTCTCGGTCCCCGATGTGGCCGGGCGCGTTGGCGGCGAGCACCCGGGCGACGAAGGCGCCGTATTCCTCCATGTAGTGGCGCAGGAACGCCTCCGTCTCCTCGCTGGCGACCTCGCCGTCTGCGCCGAACACCTCCGGATCGAAGCGGATGTACGCCTCCGGCGAGTTGAGCTGCGGGGCGTCGAGGAAGCTCAGCACGCTGCGCATCGACGACTGCATCACCGCGGTGCCGATGCCGCCCGGCGACGCCCCGACGATCCCGGTGGGCTTCCGGGCGAAGGAGTTGGTGCCCCACGGCCGCGAGCCCCAGTCGATGGCGTTCTTCAGGGCGCCCGGGATCGAGCGGTTGTACTCGGGAGAGACGAAGAGGATCCCGTCCGAGGACTCGATCGCCGCCTTCAGCTCGCGGCCGGCCGGCGGGTAGTCGCCGTCGAAGTCCGGGCTGTACAGCGGCAGGTCGCGGATGGGGATCTCGACGAACTCCAGGTCGTCGGGGGCGAGGCGGATGAGCGCGCGGGACAGGATCCTGTTGATCGAGCCGCTGGCGAGGCTCCCGACGAAGTATCCGATCGTGTAGGCGGGCATGGTGCGGGTCCTTTCGCCGTCGATGCACAGACCGCCCGGGGCGTCGGGCGCTGCTCCCGTCCCGGTCTAGCACCGGTTCCCGGGCGCGGCAAGCGCGGCCTGTTCGAGGTCGCGCAAAGCTGAATGCCCCCCGAGTGCGTACCGCCGTGATCGGCTGTACCGTGGGAAACGGTTGCCCTGGTCCTCGGTCGCCAGCACTCATCCCAACGGCACCGTCGTTGCGAAGTCGGCGGCGGGCCGGGGCTCTACAGTCTCCGGAGCACTCTCCACACAGGACCCGTCGGTCCTCAATCGGAGCGAGACGCATCATGGGCACTCCCGAGACGGCTGATGCCGTTCGAATCATCAGGACGAAGAGCCGGTCGGATCGCCAGCATCCGACGTCCGAGTTCTCGGCGCTGCTGCACATCGTGCGGGACGCCGGTCTGCTGCACCGCAGGACCGGCTTCTACATCGCGATGTTCGCCGTGCTCGCCGCACTGTTCGTCGGGCTCGCCGCCGGCTTCGTGGTGCTCGGCGACTCGTGGTTCCAGCTGCTCATCGCGGGCGGTCTCGGTATCGTTCTGACGCAGTTCGCATTCCTCGCCCACGAGGCGTCCCACCGCCAGGTCTTCGAATCGGGCAGGTCGAACGATGTCGCGGGGCGGGTGATCGCCAACCTGGTCGTCGGCATCAGCTACTCGTGGTGGATGACCAAGCACTCGCGCCACCACGCCAACCCGAACGTGATCGGCAAAGACCCCGACATCAATCGGAACGTCATCTCCTTCACCCCGCAGGACGCCGGCCTCGCCCGCGGCATGCGCGCCTGGCTCACCAGGCGGCAGGGATACGCGTTCTTCCCCATCCTCGTCTTCGAAGGACTCGCCCTCCACATCCACGGATTCCGGACCGTCTTCGGTTCGGGCACCGTGGACAAGCGGTGGCTCGAGATCGCGATGCTGACGACCCGCAACCTCGCCTACGTCGCCGTCGTTGTGCTCGCGCTCTCCCCCGGCGTCGCGGCGGCCTTCATCGGCGTCCAGCTGGCCGTGTTCGGTGTGTACATGGGAGCGTCCTTCGCCCCGAACCACAAGGGGATGCCGGTGCTCGCCAAGGACCAGGAGGTGGACTTCCTGCGGCGGCAGGTGCTCACCTCCCGCAACATCCGGAGCAGCTGGCTGACGAACCTCTACATGGGCGGGCTGAACTACCAGGTCGAGCACCACCTGTTTCCGAGCATGCCGCGCCCGCACCTCCGCCGGGCGCAGGCGATCACCAAGGACTACTGCCGCAGCAAGGACATCGCGTACACCGAGACCACCCTGCTCGAGTCGTACGCGATCGTCGTCCGCTACCTCAACCGGGCGGGGCTGTCGGCCGGCGGGGACCCGTTCGAATGCCCCGCCGCGACGGCGTTCGGGCGCTAGGCCGGTACGCGCGGCCGTGCTCCATCCTGTCGACACGGGGAAGCCGGAGTGGCACTATCGGGGGCAGGAGACCCGAAGGAGCAATGTGCCTCACTACGCCGTGCTGATCTACGCCGACGACTCGCTGCACCGGCCCGACGCGACCCCGGAGGAGTTGCGAGAGCCGGATGCGCACGCGGACCAGGTGCGGGCGTCCGGCGCCCTGCGAGTCGCCTACGCCTTCACTCCCCGGGCGATGGCGACGTCGATCCGGTCGAGCGGGGTGTCGGCCGGGCCCTACATCGATTCCCGCCAGGTCGTCGCCGGCTTCTACGTGATCGAGGCGCCCGACCTGGATGCGGCTCTCGCCATCGCCGGAACCAACAACGCGATCGCCGACGGGGGCGGGGTCGAGGTCCGTCCGGTGCACAGCGGCGGGGTCGTCGACTAGGGCAGACGGCAGCACGCGGTTCCGTGCGATACGGCGCTTAACGAGAAGTGCCCGGCCCCTCTTTTCAGAGGGAGCCGGGCTGTTGTGACCCCAACCGGATTCGAACCGGTGTTACCGCCGTGAGAGGGCAGCGTACTAGGCCGCTATACGATGGGGCCGAAAGCAACTAGATGAGTATGCCATACCGTTTCCGCAGTGCAAAATCGAGCGCGAAACTAGCTCGACAGCAGCGTCCGCTCGGTCTCGACGGGCAGTCCGATCACCGGTCGGTCGGGCCGCTGGGGCGCGGTTCCGCCGATCGACTGCAGCCAGCGCCAGGTGTCGTCCACCGTCTCCTGCAGGGGGCGGATGCGCATCCCGGCTCCCAGCGCGCGCGTCACGTCGCCCTGCTGCATGGCGTCGTTGTCCTCCCCCGGCGGAATCCACAGGGGCAGCTGCGTCCACGGCGCGGCCCCGGCCGCCTCGAGCCGCTCCGGTGCGAACCAGCGCAGCCGCGCGGCGGAGCCGGTAGCGCGCACGCAGGCGTCGAGCACGTCGCGCATCGAGACCGCGTCGCGTGGGCTGACCGTGTTGACCGGCCCCGTGACATCCGCTTCGAGGGCGAAGCCGGCGAGGTCGCGCGCGTCGATGTACTGCAGCCCGGCGTCGGCCGGCCCGGGCGCCACGACGTCGCCGCCGCGGGCGATGCGGCTGAGCCACCAGGGCAGCCGGCCGATGTTCTCGTACGGGCCGAGGATCAGCCCGGGGCGCAGCAGCACCGCGCGGTCGCCGAAGCCGCGCACGGCCCCGAGCTCGCCGCCGGCCTTGGCGCGGGCGTAGTCGTCGAACACGTCGTCGTCAGCGGATGCCGCGACCAGCGCCGCCGACTCGTCGTCGCCCGCGCGGGCGGCCGCGTACACCGAGCGGCTGGAGACGTACACGTAGCGGTCGGCGCGGTCGCGCAGGAACGCGGCGGCCTCGGCGACCGCCCGGGGCGCCCACGACCAGGTGTCGACCACGCGGTCCCACTCGCCGTCGCGCAGCGCGTCCAGCCCGCCGGGCGCCGTGCGGTCGCCGACCAGGGCGGTCACGTCGGGGCGCTGCTCGCGCGTGCCGCGGTTGAGCACGGTCACGTCGTGGCCGCGGGCGAGGGCCTCCTCGACCACCGCCCTGCCGACGAACTCGGTTCCGCCGAGGATGAGGGTGCGTGTGCGTGTCATCGCTCCAGCGTGGCGCACGCGACCGGGCTGCGGCGGCGATTTCGCTGCGGGCGTGCGCGGCGCGCCCCCGTCGGCCGGAGAAACGGGCGCCTCCGCGCCCACCGCCGGAGAACCGGGACGCCGCGCGGCCCCGTCTCCGGCGCACCGGCGGCGCCGTGCCCCGCGCACCCCCGCCCCCGGCGCTCCCGCCGCACCCGCGCGCCCGGCGCTCCGGCCGCACCCCGTCGGCCGGAGGAACGGGCACGTCCCCGCCCACCGCCGGAGAACCGGCGCGCCGCGCGGCCCCGTCTCCGGCGCACCGGCGGCGCCGCGCCCCGCTCGCCCGCGCGCCCGGCGCACCGCCGCGCCCGGCCGCACCTCCGCGCCCGCCACGCCCGCGGCATCCGCTCGGCCCGTTGACCCCCGCCCGACCCCGCTCCTACTCTGGGTGCCGTCGGAGGGAACCAGCATGACCCGGGTCTTCACGTCGGCGACCGTGTCGCTCGACGGATTCATCGCCTACAACGACCACACGGTGGGGCCGCTGTTCGACTGGTACGACGCCGGAGACGTGGAGATCGCGAACGCCGGCGAGACGCCCGCGTTCCGGATGGATGCGGCGAGCGCCGAGTACTGGCGCGACCTGGTGGCGTCGATCGGAGTGCTCGTGGTGGGCCGCCGGCTGTTCGACGTGACCGACGGGTGGAAGGGCGTGCACCCCTTCGACGTTCCGATCGTGGTGGTGACGCACGAGCCGCCGATCGGCTGGTCGTACCCGGGGTCGGAGAACTTCCACTTCGCGACCGACGGGGTGGCCGCGGCCGTGAATCTGGCGCGCGCACTCGCCGGCGATCGGGACGTGTGCCTCGCCGCGGGATTCATCGCGCGGCAGGCGCTGGAGCTGGGGCTGCTCGACGAGGTGGCGATCGACCTGGTGCCGGTCGTGCTCGGAACCGGCCGCCCCTACTTCGGCGAGTTCGACGACGGCGCCACGCGACTGCTCGGCGACCCGACGGTGGTGGTGCGCGGAACCCGCGCGACGCACCTGCGCTTCCCCGTGCTGCGCTGAGGCGGGCGTGGCCGAGCCGGTCGCAACTCAGGCAGGATCGAGCGGCCCGCGCATGCAGGCCCGCGGCGGCGCGGGCGCCCGATCGGCCTCGCGCGATCTGCCTGAGTTGCGAAAGGTGGCCGGCGCTACCAGCCCGCGGCGAACACGATGTCGTCGCCCAGCGCGTCGTCCGTGGCGTGGTCGAGGTCGGGCCGGCGCTCCAGTCCCACGGCGAGCGCCGTGCGCTGCGAGCCGACGTTGCCCGGCTTCGTGTACGCGACCAGCGGATGCGCGGAGTGCTCGGCACGCCAGAGGTCCACCGCGGCCGTCGCCGCCTCGGTCGCGAGGCCCCTGCCCCACGCCCGCGGGGTGAGACGGTAGGTGAGGTTGAGCACGGTGCGGTCGTCCCAGCTGCCGAAGCGGATGCCGGAGAAGCCGATGACGCCCTCCTCGTCGCGCACCGTCCAGTAGCCGAAGCCGTGGTCGTGCCACTGCCCCAGCCACTGCCCGAACATGCGCTGCGCGGCCATACGGGTGAGCGGGCCGTCCGGGTTGAACTCGTTCGTGAGCGGGTCGGCGTAGATGCTCCACATGGCGTCGAAGTCCACCACGGAGAGTCGGTCGAGCGAGAGGCGGGCGGTGCTGATGGTCATGCCCCCATGCTGCCACCAGCGGCCGACAGAACAGTGCGGGTCAGTGCAGGATCCGCAGCGCCCCCGGAACCATCTCGATGTCGACCGGGAGGGGCGCGATCCGCTCGCCGTCCGCGTAGGCGACCACGGCATCCGCTTCGATGCGGACGCTGCCGACCCGGTGCACACTCACCCGCGGGTCGCTCAGGTGCGTGCCCTTGAACACGCTGGGGAACACCCGCAGGAACGACAGGCGCGACATGGCGGTGACCACCAGCACGTCGAAGAGCCCGTCGTCGACGAGCGCGTTCGGCGTCACGAGCATGCCGCCCCCGATCGAGGTGCTGTTGCCCACGGCCACGAGCACCGCGTCGGTCACCGTCTCGACGCCGTCGAGCACGACGCGATAGCGGATGGGCCGCAGCCGCGCGAGCTCGACGACCAGCGCCACGAGATAGCGGCTCGCGCCCTTCGGGTGGCGCAGGCTGTTGGCGCGCTCGTTGACGATCGCGTCGAACCCCGCCGAGAGCACGTTGGCGAACCAGGTCTGCGTCGTCGCGTCCGAGCCCTCCGCGCGGTGGCTGACGATCCCCGCGTCGATCGCCCGGGGCTCCCGCTCGAGCGCGGCGACGAGCGCCTCGATGGCGGCCTCGGCGTCGCCCAGCGGGAGGCCGAGGCCGCGCGCCATGTCGTTGCCGGTTCCCGAGGGCACGATGCCGAGCGGCACCCGCGTGCCGGCGAGCAGGTTGACGCCGAGGTGCACCATGCCGTCGCCGCCGACCACCACGAAGGCGTCGGGCTCCGCGGCGATCGCGCGGCGGGCGGCGGCGGTGAGCTGCACGAAGTCGGGCTCGCTGAGGCTGGTCACGTCGTGGCCGAGCCCGCGCAGGCGGGCGACCACCGCCGGACCCACGTGGCCCGACTTCCCGAAGGAGGCGGTGGGGTTGATGGCGACGACGATCGTCTTCGGGTGCGGCACGACCCTGAGTTTATCGGCGCTCTACAGCCGCAGCCGCCGCAGCAGCTGCGCGTTGAGCGCCACCACGATCGTCGACACCGACATGAGGATCGCCCCGACCGCGGGAGAGAGCAGCACCCCGGCGCCGAACAGCACGCCCGCGGCCAGCGGGATGCCGATCGCGTTGTAGCCGGTGGCCCAGAACAGGTTCTGCTGCATCTTGCGGTAGGTGGCCCGCGACAGCCGGAACGCGGCGAGCACCCCGCGCGGGTCGCTCGAGGCCAGCACGATGCCGGCCGACTCGATGGCCACGTCGGTGCCGGCGCCGATGGCGATGCCCACGTCGGCGCGGGCGAGCGCCGGGGCGTCGTTCACGCCGTCGCCGACCATGGCGACGCGCGAGCCGTCCTTCTGGAGGCCGGCCACGGCATCCGCCTTCTCACCGGGCAGCACCTCGGAGAACACCTCGGTGATGCCGAGCCGGTCGGCGACCCACATGGCCACCGGGCGGGAGTCGCCGGTGAGCATGGCGACGCGCACGCCGGCCTTCTGCAGACCGGCGACGGCCTCGGCGGACTCGGGGCGGATCACGTCGGCGAGGCCGATCATGCCGAGCACCCGGCCGTCGCGCACGACGTGCACCACGGTCATGCCTGCCGCGCCCAGCTGGCGCGACTCGTGCACGAGCGCCGGGGTGAGGCTGATGCCGCGCTCGGTGAGCACGCGGGGGCCGACCACGCTGACGAGGTCGGCGCCGACGGTGGCCTCCGCCCCGCGCCCGGCGAGCGAGGCGAAGCCGGTGGCGCGCGGCACGACCAGTTCGCGCGAACGGGCCTCGGCAACGATCGCCCGGGCGATGGGGTGCTCCGACGACGCCTCGACGGATGCCGCGACCGCGAGCAGCTCGTCGTCGGAGACGCCCTCGCCCGCCACGACGCCGGCCACGCCCTGCCGGCCCTCGGTGAGGGTGCCGGTCTTGTCGAAGAGCACGACGTCGATGTTGCGGGCGTCCTCGAGCGCGGCGCGGCTGCGCACGAGCAGCCCCTTTCTGGCGCCGATCACGGTGGACAGCTGGGCGACGAGCGGGATAGCCAGGCCGAGCGCGTGCGGGCAGGCGATTATCAGCACCGTGACGACGCGCTCCACCACGAAGGCGGGATCGTCGGGGGTGATCAGCGCCCAGACGACGAGGGTGATCACGGCGGCGCCGAGCGCCACGTAGAAGAGCAGCGCGGCCGCGCGGTCGGCGAGCACCTGCGCGCCCGACTTGCTGGCCTGCGCGTCGGCGACGAGCTTCATCACGCCGGCGATGGCGGTGTCGTCGCCGGTCTTCGTCACCCGCACGGTGAGGGCGCCGGCGCCGTTGAGGCTGCCGGCGATCACGCTCGCGCCAGCGGCCTTGCGCACGCCGGCGGACTCGCCGGTGAGCAGGGACTCGTCCACCTCGGACTCGCCGTCGACCACCTCGCCGTCGACGGGCACGGAGGCGCCGGGGCGCACGAGCACGCGGTCGCCCACGCTCAGGGTGGAGACGGCGACGGTCATCTCGTGGTCGCCGTGCACCAGCTCGGCCTCGTCGGGGATCAGCTTCGCCAGCTCGCCGAGCGCGTTCTGCGCGCCCATGATGGCGCTCATCTCCACCCAATGGCCGAGCAGCATGATCGTGATCAGGGTGGCGAGCTCCCACCAGAAGTCCATGCCGGGAAAGCCGAGGGTCACCGCCAGGCTGTAGCCGAGGGCCACCACGATCGCCAGCGAGATCAGGGTCATCATGCCGGGCTGGCGGGCGCGCAGTTCCTGAATGCCGCCGCGGATGAAGACCAGCCCGCCGTAGAGGAAGATGACGGTCGCGAAGACGGCCGGGATGTACTCGCTGCCCGGGAACCGCGGGCCGTCCAGCCCGAGGATCTCCTGCAGGCCCTGCGAGAAGACCAGCGTCGGGATGGTGAGCACCAGGCTCAGCCAGAACTTGCGGCGGAACTGGGCGGGGTCGTGGTGCGAGTGGTCGCCGTGGCCGGCGTGCGCGTCGTGGCCGGCGTGCGCGTCGTGGCCGGCGTGCGCGTCGTGGCCGGCGTGCGCGTCGTGCTGCGTCGCGTCGTCGTGGTGCTCGTGCCCCGCGACATCCGCTGTGCTGTGGGTGTGGTGATCCATCATTCCCCCCGATTGTTGTTGAGCTCGTAGACCTTGAGCAGCTCGGTCACGGCGAGCTCCTGCTGCTCTCCCCCGGCGGCGAACATGTCGCTCACGTGGGTGCGCAGGTGGTTCTCCACCAGCAGCTTGTTGAGGCTGCGCAGGCTCTTCTGGATGGCGAGGGACTGCGTGATGATGTCCATGCAGTAGTCCTCGTTGTCGATCATCTTCTCGAGGCCGCGCATCTGGCCCTCGAGAATCCTCGTGCGGTGCAGGGCACGCTTCTTCAAATCCGCGATCATGTCAATGAGTATACCCCCCGGGGGTATTAGATGCTGTTCCCCGCGGCCGCGGGCGTATCGTCGGAGCATGAAGCTGACCAAGTACGAACACGCCGCCCTCGTCCTCGAGAAGTCGGGCGAGACCCTCGTCGTCGACCCCGGAACCTTCACCATGCCGCTCACCGAGGTGCGCAACGTGGTGGCCGTCGTGATCACGCACGAACACCCCGACCACTGGACGCCGGAGCAGCTCGACCGCATCCTCGCCATGAGCCCCGACGCGAAGATCTTCGGACCGCAGGGAGTCGCCCTGGCGGCATCCGCCTACACGGTGACCGTGGTGGCGGACGGCGACGAGATCACGGTCGGCGCCTTCGACCTGAAGTTCTTCGGCTCGCGGCACGCGGTGATCCACTCCTCGATCCCGGGGATCGACAACGTCGGCGTGATGGTCGACGACACCCTGTTCTACCCGGGCGACTCCTTCACCGTGCCGCCGGTGGCTGTCGACACCCTCGCGGTTCCGGCCGGTGCGCCCTGGCTCAAGATCGCCGAGGTGATCGACTACGTGACCGAGGTCAAGCCGCGCCGCTCCTTCCCCACCCACGAGATGGTGCTCTCGGTGATCGGCAAGAACATGGCGAACGACCGCATCGCGACGGCCACCAAGGCCGGCGGCGGCGAGTTCTTCGCGCTCGAGCCCGGCAACACGCTCGACCTCTGATCGGTACCCGCGCAGGGCGGGAGGACCTTCTCGGCAGAGGACATCCGAGGAAGGACAATTTCCTGGTCGTCTGCGGATAGTCCTTCCCCGCTGCGCGGCTCGGCCGGCGGATAGCGCGCAACGAGAGCGGCGGGTTCCCAGCTGGGTGCCCGCCGCTCTCGCGGTGGCGGTGCTCCGTGCCTCAGGGCTCCCTGTCTTCGCGGTCGCGGGCGATCCGGTTCATCCTCCGGTGATGGATCGCGCCCACCCCGAAGACGAACGCGATGGCCGTGGCGCTCACGGCGAGGCGCGCGCCCGTACCTCCCCAGAGCCAGCTGGCGACGGTCGCGAGCGTGAGCAGCACCGTGAGCGACCAGTAGACGGCACCGTAGGTGCGCCTGCCGGCCTCCGAGAATGCGCTGCGCTTGACCATCGTCGTCGGCTCAGGCATAGCAGGGGATGTAGGCCAGGTGCGGCCACGACACCAGGTTGCGCTGCCAGACGCGGAAGCCGCTGCACTGCCCGGTGTTGATCGCGAGGTTGGCGTGCGCCCAGCCGCTCAGGATCAGCGTGGCGCAGATCCTGCCCGCCGCCCCGAACCAGGCGCACAGTGCGCCGGGAGCGAAGCTGCCGCTGGCCATCTGCCGTGTCTCGGCCCTGGTCAGCATCGCCGTGCACCAGAGCCCGTCGCAGCGCACCATCGGGTCGGCGATCACCGGATAGCTCGCGCCGTGGTGCTCCACCGTCTGCGTGAGGATGTTGCCGGCCACCGCGTACGACGTGGCGACCTCGGCGCCGTCTGCGCCCTTCGCCCACGGGGTCGCGAGGGAGTTGACCACCGTCCCCGCCCCGTCGAGCACGTCGACGGAGCCGTCGGCGGCGAGCCGCAGCACTGCGGGCCTCCCGTCGACGGTGAGCAGGAACTGGTAGCTGGTCGGGGCCGAGGCCGAGGCGACCACCACGTACCCGGCGTTCGCCCCCGTCTTCGCGGTGCCCAGCGCGAACGCGGAGTCGGCACCGTTGCCGTACACGGCCAGGCCGGAAGGGCTGAGCGCGGCGCCGCCGGAGCCGGCACGCGACCCGGCCAGGACCGGACGCATCCGCACGACGTTCGCGCCCGCGGTGACCGTGAGCCCCGCCTTGACCGACACGGTGGCCGTCGAGGCGGCCGGCGCCGCCGGGTCGGCGGCCTCGGCATCGGGTGTCGCGCCGTCCGGGGCGAAGGCGTCCGGCGCGAGGGCGTCGGGCGCGAGGGCGTCCGGCGCGACGAGGTCGGGCGCCGCGTCCGGCACCCCGCCCGGGACCGCTGGGGCCGCGACCACGGGCGCATCCGCTACGACCCCGGCGGCGCGGAGCACCTGCTCGATCGCGCCCGTATTGACCGGCCCCGCCGCGTCGGGAGGCGCCGCGGAGGCGGTTCCGTGCGCCGGGCTCGCACCGAGCATCGTCGCCCCGATCGCGATCGCGACGGCGGACGCGATGACGGCACTGCGCCGCCCGGCCCGCCTCGGCCGCACCGCGCTTCCGCGCGGCACCGCTCCCCTCCACGGCTCTGCTCCCCTCAACAGCCCGAGGATTCTGCGTGACTCGTTCATGGGTTTCTCCTTGTCATCGGTGAATCCCGGCACGACCACGACATTAATCAGCGGAGCACGGCCCATGGGGTGCGGACGACGAATCGGTGCAGAGAGATTCGCCGCCTGTGGATAACACGAACGTGGCGCGCATCCCCCTGCGGATGCGCGCCACGCGGCCTGATCGAGATCAGCGGATCGTGAAGCTCCCCGCCGACTCGGCCGTCGCGACGGAGTCGCCGATGAACAGTTCGACCTCGCCCTTCGGGGTGACCCAGGCGTCGCTCGCGGCGTCCCAGTAGGCGAACGACTCGGGGTCGAGCTTCAGCGTCTGGCTCTTGTGCTTGTCGGCGTCGACCGCGAGCTTCACCCAGCCGGCGAGCACGCGCTCCGGGCTCTCCACTCCGGGAAGCGGGCCCGCGTACACCTGCACCACCTCGGTGCCTGCGGCATCCGTGTCGTTGTTCACACGCACACGCACCCTCAGGTCGTTGCCGCGGACGAGGCCGGTGTCCTTGTCGATGCGGCCCCGGTCGGGGATTCGGCTGACCACCGTCTCGAGCCCCTCGTTGTAGGAGAGCCCGTAGCCGAAGGGGTACTTCGGCTCGATGCCCCGCTCGAGGTAGCCCTTGTAGCCCACGTAGATGCCCTCGCTGTACTGCACGTCGAGGCTCGTTCCGGGGAACTGCTCCGGCGTGCTCGTCGGCGTCTCGTCGATCGAGTGCGGGAAGGTGATCGGCAGCCGGCCGCTCGGGTCGACGTCGCCGAACAGGATCCCGGCGATCGCCGCGCCCTGCTGCTGGCCGCCGTACCACGCCTGCAGCACCGCGGGAACCTCGGCGTCCCAGGAGTCCATCTCCACGGCGCCGCCGGTGGTGAGCACCACGACCGTGTTCGGGTTCGCGGCGGTCACCGCCCGGATCAGGTCGTCCTGGCCCTGCGGCAGGTCGATGTCGAGCTTGTCGGCGCCCTCGGTGGCGAGGTCGCGGGCGACCACGACCGCCACGTCGGACTCGGCGGCAAGCGCAGCCGCGGCCTGGGCCTTCCCGGCGAGGAAGCCCTCGGGCGGGGTCCAGCCGAACTTCACCTGGGCGCCGCCGTCGGTCCCGGCGGGAACGTCGTGCGTGTACTCGATGCGGATGTCGTGCACCTCGCCCTCCGCGAGCTCGACCTCGTAGGCGGCCGAGGCGAAGTCGGCGGCGTCGTCGACCGCCGCCACCTCCTCGTCGTCGATGAACAGCGCGCCGCTGCCCTCCACGCCCAGGGAGAAGACGTAGCTCCCGGTCACCGGCACGGTGAGAGAGCCGCGCCAGTCGGCCGACACCGTGTTGAAGTAGTCGGGCGAGGTGTCCGGCAGGGCGGGCGACTGCGCGTTGAACGGCACCCGGGCCACGAAGCCGAGGCGGATGGACGCCGTCGGATCGGTGCGCTCGATGCCGGGCGCTCCCGACCGGTCGAGGTTCGTCCAGTACCTGGCGGAGAAGCCGGGCGTCGAGCCGTCGGTGGCCGTGACCACGTCGGAGGGCACCACGTCGGGGCCGGGCAGCAGCACCGCGCCGTTGCCGATGGGGTCGGTGCCCGGCGCGTACTGCACGTCGACCCCGGCTCCGGCCCTGGCTGTGATGCCGTCGAGCGGCGACACCACGTCGGCGCCCGCGACGAGCGCAGAGCCTCCGCCCGCGGCATCCGTGTCGGCATCGGGTCCGATCACCGCGATCGAGTCGATCTCGTCGGACAGCGGCAGCAGCGGCGCGTCGCCGGCAGGCTCGTTCTTGAGCAGCACCATCGACTCCTCGGCGATCTCGCGGGCCACCGCGGATCCGGCGGCCACGTCGAGCGGACCGGCCACGGCGGGCTGGTCGAACAGGCCGAAGCGGTACATCGGCGTCAGCACGTTGAGCACGTGCTCGTTGATCTCCTCGATGCCGACCGTGCCGTTGTTCACCAGGTCGATCAGCGCCTGGCCGAAGTGGTAGTCGGCAGGCTGCTCCTGGTCGAGCCCGGCGCGGAAGGCCTCGAGCGTGGTGTGGGTGGCGTTGTAGTCGCTCATCACGAAGCCCTCGAAGTGCAGCTGCTCGCGCAGGATCGTGGTGAGCAGGTCGGCGTTCTCGCAGGCCCACACCCCGTTGATCTTGTTGAAGGCGCACATCGCCGATCCGGGATCGCCGTCGTTCACCGCGATCGCCATCGGGCGGATGTAGACCTCCTGGTAGGCGCGCTCGTCGACGACCGCATTCCCCCCGTTGAGACGGTTCGTCTCCTGGTTGTAGACCGCGAGGTGCTTGATGTCGGCCAGCACCGGGCTGGACTGGATGCCGAGGATCTCCTCGGCGGCCATCCGGCCCGACAGCAGCGGATCCTCGCCGAAGGCCTCCCAGCCCCGGCCGGCCCGCGGGTCGCGGTAGATGTCGGCGGCGGGCGCGAGGTGCACGTTGTGGCCGGTCGCGAAGGCCTCCGCGCCGGCGAGGGTGCCGAAGTCGCGGGCCAGGGAGGCGTCCCAGCTCGCCGCGAGCGCGATCGGGGCGGGCAGCGCGGTGGACTTGCCGCCGTTCACCGCCGGGTTCGCCACGCGCACGCCCGCCGGGCCGTCCGACATGGTGAGCGCCGGGATCCCGAGCCGCTCGATCGGCGCGTTGTAGAAGCCGTAGAGCGGGCTGATCTCGCCGTTCAGCATCTCGACCTTCTCCTCGAGGGTCATCTGGGCGAGCAGGGCCTTGGCGCGCGCGCCCGGGCTGGGCGCCGCGGAGGCGGCGGTCGGCGCGACCCCGACGGCGAGCGCCGCCACGAGGAGGAACACCAGCGCGGCGGTGGATCTGCGCGCGCGGAAGAAGCGGTTGGCGGGCATGGCGGGACCTCTCAGCGACTCTGCTCAGCTGTCCGGCGTCGGGTTCGTCGGCACCCTCGAATGGGGGACACTCCATCTAGGCACCGAAGTGAAACGCTGTCAACCGCCGTGTGCGGACTCTAATGATCCCCGGCCGAGGAGCCCTCCTGGAGCCGGCGCACGTCGTCGAAGCGGCGCACCACGATCGCCTCGAGCTCCACGTACAGGGACTCCGCCGTGGCCGAGTCGTCGCTCTCGACGATCCACCGGTTGGTGACCGCGAAGGACTCGGCGGTCACCTCCCCGGTCAGTGCGGCGAGCGCGTTCTCGGTCAAGTGCGCGCCCACGAGCGTGCGGATCTGCTCCGAGATGAGCGGTGCGATCACCTGGGCCATGCGGGCGTCGAGCAGCCTCGAGACCGGGCCGAGCCGCATCGCGCGGTAGAAGGCCCGGCGCTTCGCGTAGTGCCGAGCCTGGGCGCTCACGGTCGGCACCGCGACGGTGGCGAGCTGCAGGTCGTCGGCGCTCATCTGCAGCGCGGCCTCGACGAGCAGCTCGTCGACAGAGGGGAAGAGAGCGGATGCCGCGTGCGGCTCGACGCCCGCGGCAGCCGCGATCTCCTCGATCGTCACCTCCGGGCTGCCCGCGCGCTCCACCACCGCGATGGCCGCGGTGAGCAGGGCGCGGGAGCTGCCGCAGTCGTCGTTCCGGACGTCGTGGTTCACGAGGGTATCTAACATCGCAGCGAGCTTACGTTATTAGCCGATGCCCGGCCTCGGTCTGGGCGTCGCGTGTGAGGTCGCTCCAGTTCTCCTGAATGATGCGCGGCGAAGGATGGATGTTCACCATCGACGCGCGGGCGCTGCCGCGGTTGGTGAACTCGTGCCAGGCCATAGCGGGGATCACGGCGATGGTTCCGGAACGGAGCATCCGCTTCTCGCCGTCGACGATCGCCTCGATCTGCCCGTCGAGCAGCACGAAGGTCTCGTCGTAGGGGTGCCGGTGCTTGACCGCGCCCTCCCCCGGCAGCACGCGCACCACGAAGAAGGAGACCGACGACCCGGCGGACTCCCCCTCGAACCTCGCGCTGCCGCCCGGTGTCGCGGCGATGGACTCGATATCGATCGTTCTCATGGCCAGCAGTCAACACCGGCCCGGCCGGGCTCCACCAGAGGGCCCGGCCCCTCGACGCTCAGCCGCGCATGCGCGCCTGGGCGGAGGTGTCGAGGGCGAACTCCTCGGCGTCGATGCCGAGCAGCACCTCGCGCATCACCTCCTCGTCGATCGTGCCCGCGTCGCGCTCGCGGATGAGCACCTCGCGTCTGAAGCGGATGATCTCCTTGCGCAGTCGGAGGATCTGGTCGACGTCGGGGCGGCCGGTCGCCGCCTCCTCCGCCTCCTCGTCGCGCAGTGCGGCGTTCTCGCGGGCGATCTGCCCGTGCATCCGCTCGAGCACCCTGTCGGCGACGGCCGCACCGTAGGAGGCGACCCACTCGTCGCGGTGCGCATCCGCGTAGGCGACGCCCTCCTCGAGGGCGATCCCGGCGACCCGGCGTTCCTCGCGCGCGTCGCGCGCCTTCTGGCCGGGGTCGGTCACCTTCAGCGCGGTGATCACCAGAGGGAGGGTGAGCCCCTGCAGCAGCAGGGTTCCTACCGTCACGAAGAAGGCGATGAACACGAGGGTGTCGCGCCCCGGCACCTCCTCGGGGATCGAGGCGGCCGCGGCGAGGGTGACTACGCCGCGCATGCCGGTCCAGCTCACGACGGTGAGCTCGCGCCAGTTCATCGGCTTGTCGGCGTCGGGCCGGCTGCGTTGGGCGAGCCGGGCGAGGGCGGCCTCGCTCGGCTCGCGTCCGCGCCGGCGCTCCCGCTCGAGCCACATCCGGGCGCGCTTCTCCCGCATCGCCTGCCGCTTCTCGGCCTCGCGCGTGCCGCCGATCAGGCTGACGTAGTAGGTGGGGAAGACGAACAGCGGGCGCACGAGGACCACCGCCGCGAGGATCACCGCGGCGATGCCGACATTCGCCCAGACGCCGAGGTCGGTGTTGGCGAGCCGTTCGAGGTTGCCCTTCAGCTGCAGGCCGATGAGGGCGAAGACGAAGCCCTCGAGCAGCAGGTCGAGGGCCGACCAGACCGGCCGCTCCTGGAGGCGGGAGGCGTAGCCGGCGCGCGGCGAGTTGAAGCCGATCACGAGGCCGGCCGCGACGACGGCGATCACGCCGGAGCCCACGAAGGGCTCCACGCCGATGTGCTCGGCGCCGATGTAGAGGGCGAAGGGCAGCAGCAGGCCGATCAGCGTCTCGATCACCGGGTCGTTGAGCCTGCTGCGCAGCCGCACGAAGGCGCCGCCCACGGCGACGCCGAGCACCACGCCGATGCCCACGGCCGCGCCGAAGATGCCGACGTCGGCCAGCACCGAGTAGCCGGAGCCGATGACGATCGCCACGAAGACCTTGAGCAGGGTGAGCGAGGCTGCGTCGTTGATGAGGCTCTCGCCGGAGAGCACGGTCATCACGTGCCGCGGCAGCCCGAGCTTCTGGCCGATCGCCGCTGCGGACACCGCGTCGGGCGGCGAGACCACGGCGCCGAGCAGCAGCGCGGCCGGCAGCGAGATGCCGGGGATGAGCCACCATGCGAGCAGGCCGACGGCGAGTGCGGTGACGAGCACCAGCCCCACGCCGAGCCGGTAGATGTGCTTGCTGCTGCGCGCGAAGCTCTGGAACGACACCTCCAGCGCCGAGGAGTAGAGCAGCGGCGGGAGCACGATCGTGAGGATCAGCTCCGGCTCGATCGCGAACTCGGGGAGGCCCGGGATGAACGACACCGCGAGCGCCACCGCGGTGACGAGCAGCGGCGCCGGCCACCCCCGCCTCCGCGCGAACGCGGTGAGCCCGACGGAGCAGGCGACGAGCACGATCAGCGGGAGGAATTCCATCCTCGAAGCCTATGGCTGCGGCTGCGGGGTGCTGCGCGGCGCTATCCGGTCGACGATCGCGGTCAGACGGGTGCGGAGCTCGACGAGCTCGTCGAGGTCGACGCCCAGCGCCGCCACCACCTGCGGCGGCACCTGCGTGGCCGCCGCGCGGAGGCCGGCGCCGGCCTCGGTGAGACGCACGGCGAGGTTCCGCTCGTCGGTCGCCGACCGCTGCCGGGTGACCAGCCCCGCCGTCTCGAGGCGCTTGAGCAGCGGCGACAGCGTCGCCGGCTCCAGGCGCAGCACGTCGGCGAGCTCCGACAGCGACCGGGGCTCCTTCTCCCAGAGGGCGAGCATCACGAGGTACTGGGGATGCGTCACCCCGAGCGGATCGAGGATCGGCTTGTAGGCGCTGATGACCGAGCGGGACGCGACCGCCAGAGCGAAGCAGAGCTGCTGGTCCAGGGCGAGCAGGTCGGTCTCGCTCGACAGAGTCTCGGTGGTTTCCATGATTAGTTAGTATACTAAGGGTTATGACACGAAAGAAGCCGTCGGAGTCCTCGCTGAACAACCCCTTCGCCGGCAAGCCCGGCTTCTTCAACCGCCTCAACCGCATCTCCTACGGCTATGCCGGTCCCGCCCAGGTGGGGATCGGCCGCGCCGAGGCGCCCTACGTTCCGCCGGCCGATCCGCGCTGCCCCCTCTGCGGCGAGCCCATGGACCTCCACAGCATCGACCGCTCGGGCGAGCGCACCCAGATCCACTGCCCGTAGCGCCCTCGTGAGCTCAGGGGCTTCGCACGTCTAGGTCCTGAACTCCTTCTGCACCATCATCGCCAGCTCCCTCAGCAGCACGTCGTCGAACTCGCCGTACGGGCGAGGCTCGCTGTCGACGACGCACAGGGTGCCGATCCTCTCCCCCGACGGCAGCTCCACCGGGAATCCGGCATAGAAGCGGATGCGAGGCCCCGCGCTGACCATCGGATTGTCGCTGAAGCGGTCGTCCTCGCTCGCGTCGCGGACCATCAGTGCCCCCTCGCCACGGATGGCGATGTCGCAGAACGAGGTATCGCGCGCCGACGACTTCAGATCCGCCCCCACCTGGGCGAGGTAGGTCTGGCTGTCGCCGTCGATCATCGTCACCGCTGCGACCTCGACGTGGAACGCCTGGCGCGCCACCGCGAGGATCCGCATGATCCGCGCGTGCGATCCGTCGTTCCGCAGCTCGAAGCGGTCGACCGCGTCCTGCCTGGCCGTCTCGACCGCTCCGCCTTGGCGCCCCCGGCTCAGACGGCGATCGTGCGGGTGGTACTGGCTGGCGAGGAGCGGCACGAGCGCGTCTGCCAGTTGATTCGCCCAGCCGGCGTACTCCTGCGGCGAGCGGTGCCTCTCGTCGTCCACCCGCGATCTCGGCGGAGCACCGAGGGGCACGAAGGTCACCAGCGGCGAGCTGGAGCACAGGTCTGCGCTCTCGCGATTCAGCGCCTCGGCGTGCCGGTCGGCCACGGTTCCGAGCGCCGAATCGAAGATGGAGATGGAACGGATCGGCGGAATACCCGCGACGACGATCTTCGTGTCGGCCGGCGACAACAGCCGCAGCGCGTGGAAGAACGCGGTCGCGTCCGCGCGCCACTGCACCACGGGCGTCAGGGCGAGCGCGTCGTTGACGCCCAGAACGACGATCGCCGCGTCGTACCGCGACAGGTTGAGCCGCTGCACCGCGGCCGGCGCCTCCGACAGGAGCATGCCGGGCTCGGCGATCAGATCGACGTCTGCACCCCGCCCGGTGCGCGCCGACAGGGCTCGGGCCACGGCGCCGGGAAGTGCGAGATCGTGGGTGGTCACGCCCCAGCCGACGGCGGGCCCGGCGCCGAAGATCAGGATGCGGTCGCTGTCGTAGCCCGAGGCATGGGCCCGCGGCGCATCCATCGGACGGGGAACCTTGCTCGTGCGCTCGACCGAGGCCACCCAGCCCCGCATCAGAGGGACCAGCACCCGGTTCCAGCCGGCGCCCCTGCGCAGTCGTTGGCGAGGTGTATTCACCTACCAATGCTCGCACTCTTTGCAGTGGTCGCGCGCCCGGCGGCGGACAACCGACGGCGGAACCTACCGGTCGAGCATCCGGTCCAAACCGACGAAGTCCCGACGCAGAATCCGCGCCCAGGCCACCCGGGGCAGCAGGCCGGTCAGCCTCAGCCATCCGGCGACGTCGCCCTCGTAGGTGGCGTGCACACGGGTGCCCCCGGCATCGGGCGAGCAGCGGTACTCGACGCGCGAATTCCAGGGCGACGTCGAGAACCAGACGACCCGGCTGTCGGGTTCCAGGATCTCGAGCACGTCGGTGAACCGGATGCGAACGGACCGACGCGGTCGACTGCCGACCAGCGGCCGCCGACCCGGATCGGTCCCTCGTCGACCCTCCGGCGGGAGTGGACAGCGGGCGCGAACTCCGGCCAGCTCGTCGGGTCCGCGAGGTAGCGGAACACCAGCGACGGCGGGTGGTCCAGGTACGCTGCCGGGACTGATCCGCGAGGTCGAGCAGGGAGACACCAGACGTTCAGCGGTCGTCGGCCGCTATGCGCACCTGGACTTCGTCGCCCTGCACATGCACCACGAGACCGAGGACCTGGCGCTGTGGGATCGGCTGGTGTCTCGCGACCCCGCATGCGCATTGCACGTCGACCAGATGCGGGCGCAGCATGCCCACGTCGCGCAGCATCTCGCCCGCATCGAACCGCAGCTGGCCCCGTGGGTCACGAGCGCCGATCCCCGCCTCGGCGACGCATTCGCCGGCGACGTCGAGAAGCTCCGAGACATCCTGAACGCCCATCTCGGCCAGGAGGAGGACGACATCATGCCGGTCGCCGGGGCGGTTCTCTCGCAGCAGGAGTGGGACTGGATGGAGGAGCACACGCGCGAGACCCTGATGGCACGCCGCAAGGAGCTGGGCAGCGACATCATGTCGTTGCAGCTCGGCTTCCTCATCGCGTCCGTGCCGGAGGGCGACCGCGAGAAGTGGGTCCGGGCGAACGTGCCCGCGCCCATCCGGCTGCTGTACTTCCTGCTGATGAAGCGGCGGTACGAGCGGGCGATGCGGGAGCTGTATCCCGACCGTCCCGTGCCCGCGATGGCCTGAGCACGACGGCTGCCGATCGAGAGGAAATCCCGGTGTGACTGGGTTCTATGCTGGGGTACCTGGACTCGAACCAAGAACAAGAGAATCAGAATCTCCCGTGTTGCCAATTACACCATACCCCACCGTTCCGAGCAGAAGCTCGGGCCGACGATCTACTCTAGCCCATACGTGAGCGAGGTCAAAACCACGCGGGGTTTCGATACGCGTCCTCCTTCGTCGGGCGCTACTCAACCAGCGAGAGACGCGTCCTCCTTCGTCGGGCGCTACTCAACCAGCGAGGAGGCAGGCTAGGCGCCGAGCAGGTCGCGGTTGAGCGCCGCGGCCACCTTCGCGCCGGCGCCGGCCGCCACGATCAGCTGTTGCGGACCGGGCGCGGTCGAGTCCCCCGCGGCGTAGACCCCGGGCACGCTGGTGCGTCCTCCGGCGTCGACCACGAGGTAGCCGTGCTCGTCGGTCGCGAGGCCGAGCGTCGCGGCGTAGGCGAGATTCTGCGAGTAGACCGGGCGCACGAAGGCCGCCGAGCGCTCGATCACGGTGCCGTCGGCCAGCACGATGCCGGTGAGGCCCTCGCGCCCGCCGGCGACGTCGGCGAGTTCGCGACGGTCGATGCGGATGCCGCGCTCGGCCAGGCGGGACTCCTGCGACTCGGTGACCGTTCCGACGCCGTTCGTGAAGACGATGAGGTCGCGGCTCCACTGCGAGATGAGCAGGGCGCGCTCGGCGAGGTCGTCGGTCTCGCCGATGAGGGCGATCGGCGCATCCGCGTACTCGTAGGCGTCGCACTCGACGCAGCTGTGGATCGTGGTCCCGTAGAACTGGCGCAGGCTCGGCAGCGCGGGGAACTTCTCGGTGAGACCGGTGCTGATGACCACGGTGCTGGTGGTCACCGTGGTGGCGCCGTAGCGCACGGCGAAGCCGTCATCCGCTCTCTCGACGGCGGTGACCATCGCCTTGGCGAAGGTGGCGCCCGGGTAGGCGTCGAGCTCCTCGCGTCCGAGGCGGCGCAGCTCGAGCGGCGAGATGCCGTCGCGCGAGACGAAGCCGTGGGAAGCGAAGGTGGCCGCGTTGCGCGGGCGGTTGCTGTCGAGCACCAGCGTGGAGCGGCGGGCGCGCACCAGGTTCAGCGCGGCGCTGAGTCCGGCAGGTCCCGCGCCTACGACCACGACGTCGTGATCGAAGGTGCCGGTCACAGCTTCGCCTGGAGGGCCGCCAGACGGGCCAGCGACGACTCCTTGCCGAGCAGTTCCATCGACTCGAACAGCGGCGGGCTGATGCGCCTGCCCGAGAGGGCGCTGCGCAGCGGGCCGAAGGCGACGCGCGGCTTGAGGCCGGCGCCGTCGATGAGCTCGGCGCGCAGCACGCGCTCGATCTCGGCGGCGGACCAGTCGTTCAGCTGCGTCAGCGCGCCGATCGACGCGTCGAGCACGAGGTCGGCGCCGGCGCCGGGCATGGCGTCCGCGGCGATGGTGATGTCTTCGTCCGCGGTGAAGAAGAAGCCGAGCAGTGCCGGGGCCTCGCCGAGGAGCTGCATGCGCTCCTGCACCAGCGGGGCGGCCTCGCGCAGCACGGCCTCCTCTGCGGGGGTCGGCGGGGTGGCGACGAGGTCGCCGAGGTAGGGCACCAGGCGGGCGGCGAAGTCGTCGGCCGCGAGCAGGCGGATGTGGTCGCCGTTGAGCGACTCGGCCTTCTTCTGGTCGAAGCGGGCCGGGTTCGGGTTCACGTCGACGACGTCGAAGGCGGCGACCATCTCGTCGATGGAGAACACGTCGCGGTCGTGGGTGAGCGACCAGCCGAGCAGCGAGAGGTAGTTGATGAGCCCCTCGGGGATGAAGCCCCGCTCGCGGTGGTGGAAGAGGTTCGACTCCGGGTCGCGCTTGGAGAGCTTCTTGTTGTTCTCCCCCATCACGTACGGCAGGTGGCCGAAGCGCGGGATGAACTCGGTGACGCCGATCTCGACCAGCGCGGTGTAGAGCGCGATCTGGCGAGGCGTGGAGGAGAGGAGGTCCTCGCCGCGGAGCACGTGGGTGATGCCCATCAGCGCGTCGTCGACCGGGTTGACGAAGGTGTAGAGCGGGGCGCCGTTCGGGCGCACCACCACGAAGTCGCTGAACGATCCGGCGGGGAAGGTGATCTCGCCGCGCACCAGGTCGTCGAAGCTGAGGTCGGTGTCCGGCACGCGCAGGCGCAGCGCGGGGCTGCGGCCCTCGGCCTTGTACGCGGCGATCTGCTCGAGGCTGAGGTCGCGCTCGAAGTTGTCGTAGCCCTGTTTGGGGTCGCGTCCGGCGGCGACGTTGCGGGCCTCGATCTCCTCGCCGGTGGCGAAGCTCTCGTAGAGGTGCCCGGACGCCTTCAGGTGCTCGATCACGCCGAGGTAGATGTCGGTGCGCTGCGACTGGCGGTAGGGGGCGTGCGGTCCGCCGGTCTCCACTCCCTCGTCCCAGTCGAGCTTCAGCCAGCGCAGCGCGTCGAGCAGCTGGAGGTAGCTCTCCTCGCTGTCGCGCGCGGCGTCGGTGTCCTCGATGCGGAACACGAGCTTGCCGCCGGTGTGGCGGGCGTAGGCCCAGTTGAAGAGAGCGGTGCGGATGAGACCGACGTGCGGGGTACCGGTCGGCGACGGGCAGAAGCGCACGCGGACATCGGCACCGGCAGCGGTGGAGAAGGGAGCAGTCATATCGTGTCAAGCCTACTGGCGCGCGGGGGCCTGCTGGCGAGGAGCTCGTCCGTGCCGCGACTTCCGTTCTGCAGGACAGCCCGGAAGAGCACGCCCGCTCGACGCATCCGTTGTGCAGGACACCCCGGGAGGCGACTACCCCGCCGAAAGGCTTCCGTTGTGCAGGACGCCCTCGGCGCCCCTCCGGCCCGACTTCCGTTGTGCAGGACGGGTAGTCGGCGTCCTGCAGAACGGGAATGGATTGGGCGATGTCTCAGAACCGCGGATGCCGCGGCGTCCTGCACAACGGAAACGAATTGCCGGAGGGACCCGGGTCCGTGGCGTCCTGTGGAACGGGCGCGCGGGGCTCGCGGGGCTCGCAGGAGCGCAGGGAGCTCGGGGAAATCGGGGAGCTCAGGGAGCTCAGGGAGCTCAGGCTGGCGCGCGCTCCTGCACCCGCAGCCGCACCGCGAGCAGCACCACCACCGCGATCAGCACGAAGGCGAGCAGCGCCAGTCCGGCGTAGCCGACGAGCACCAGCGCCGGCCCGGCGAGCGCGCCGCCGAGGGCGCCCGCGCCGTTCATGGCCAGGTCGGAGCGGCCCTGCACGATCGCCCGGCGGCCGGAGGCGACGGACTCCGCCACCAGGGCCGAGCCGGCCACGGTCGACGCGCTCCAGCCGAGCCCGAGCAGGATCAGCCCGACGATCACACCCTCGTGGCTCTCCGACCCGAGCGCGATCACCGCGAGCGACAGCGCGAGCACGGCCTGCCCGCCGAGGATCACCGGCACCCGGCCGGCCCGGTCGGCGAACGCTCCGAACACGGGCGAGAGCGCGTACATGCCGGCGATGTGCAGGCTGATCACCAGCCCGACCACGGTGATCGAGGCCCCGTGCCCGCTCAGGTGCACGGGCGTCATCGACATCACCGAGATCATCACGGCGTGGCTCAGCGCGACCGCCGCGATGGCGAAGGCGGAGCGGCGGGGACGGCCGGCGACAGGGGCCAGGCGCGCTCCCTCCGCCGCCGGCGCGGCGTCCATCCGCTGGCGCAACAGCAGCGGGTCGGGCCGCAGGCCGACCAGGTAGATGACGGCCGCCGCGGACTGCGCGACGACAGTGAAAACGAAGGGGCCGGCGAGCTCGGGCAGGCCGAGGGCCTCGCCGAGCCGCTCCCCCGGGCCGACCAGGTTGGGGCCGACCACGGCACCGAGCGACGTGGCCCAGACCACGAGCGACAGGTCGCGGCCGCGGTGCCGGTCGGTGGCGAGGTCGGTCGCGGCGAAGCGGGACTGCAGGGCGACCGCCGATCCGCTGCCGAGGAGGGCGAGGGCGACCAGCAGCAGCGGGAAGGAGACGACCGAGATGCTGAGGATGGTGAGCAGCCCGCCGAGCGCGGCGCCGAGGGCACCGGTGGCGAGGGCGATGCGGCGGCCCCTGCCGCGCGCCAGCCGGGCGAGCGGGATCGCGGCGGCTGCCGCGCCGAGGGTGCTCATGGTCGCGGCCATGCCCGACCACGCGGCGGAGCCGGAGAGGGCCTCGGCCACGAGGGCGCCGAGCGACAGGGTCGCTCCCAGGCCGAGACCGCCGAGCACCTGGCCGGCGCTCAGCAGCGCCACCGAGCGGCGCTGGGTCGCGCGGTAGCCCTCGAGGGTCATCGGACGAGGGACATCAGGGGCGGGGGCGGGTGGGGTTTCCGAGGGTGCCGATGCCGGCGACGCCGACCTCCACGAACTGCCCGGGCCGGATCGTGCCGTCGCCCGCCGGCGACCCGGTCATGATGATGTCGCCGGGAAGCAGCGTGTAGACGCCGGAGGCGAAGGAGACCAGCTCGGCCACCGTGTGCTTCATGCCCGAGGTGGAGCCGGAGATGCGGGTCTCACCGTCGACTCGGGTGGTGATGGTCGCGTTCTGCGCGTCGAGCTCCGTCTCGATGACCGGCCCGATCGGCGCGAAGGTGTCGTAGCCCTTGGCCCTGGCCTGCTGGCCGTCCTCGGCCATGAGGTCGACCGCGGTCACGTCGTTGCCGACGGTGTAGCCGAAGATGTAGTCCGCGGCATCCGCTGCGGGCACCTGCTTGGCGATGCGCCCGATCACCACGACGAGCTCGCCCTCGTGGGCGACGGTGCCGGCGTCGCCGGGCAGCAGGATCGCATCGCCCGGCCCGACCACCGAGGTGTTGGGCTTCAGGAAGAGCCGGGGCGGGGCATCCGTGTCCTCGTCGGGGTCCGCGGGGTAGTTGCCCTCCACGCAGATCACCTTCGAGCGCGGGATGACCGGCGCGAGCAGCCGCAGCCCGGCGATCGGCACCCGCTCCTCGGTCGTGTCGAATCCGCTGAACATCGGGTCGCCGGCGAGGACGACGATCTCGTCGCCGTCGACGATGCCGAAACGGGGGTCCCCACCTGAGCTGAAGCGCGCTATTTTCACGACGCAAGCCTAGCGGCGGCGCTGCGCGGCGCATCCGCTGCTCGACCCGGGTCTAGCGTGGAGGCATGGAACATCGCTATCTCGGAAACAGTGGCCTCAAGATCTCGGAAATCACCTACGGAAACTGGCTGACCCACGGCTCGCAGGTGGAGAACGACGTGGCGACGCAGTGCGTGCACGCCGCCCTCGACGCCGGAATCACCACCTTCGACACGGCGGACACCTACGCCAACACGGTCGCGGAGCAGGTTCTCGGCGACGCCCTCGCCGGCCAGCGCCGCGAGTCGCTGGAGATCTTCACCAAGGTGTACTTCCCCACCGGCCCGAAGGGGCCCAACGACACCGGGCTGAGCCGCAAGCACATCCGCGAGTCGATCGATGCCTCGCTGAAACGCCTCGGGACCGACTACGTCGACCTCTACCAGGCGCACCGCTTCGACTACGAGACCCCGCTGGAGGAGACCATGCAGGCCTTCGCCCAGGTGGTCGACCAGGGCAAGGCGCTCTACATCGGCGTCTCCGAGTGGTCGGCCCAGCAGCTGCGCGACGGGCACAGGCTGGCCACCGAGCTCGGCTTCCAGCTCATCTCCAACCAGCCCCAGTACTCGGCGCTCTGGCGCGTCATCGAGGAGGAGGTCGTGCCGACCTCGGTCGAGCTCGGCATCAGCCAGATCGTCTGGTCGCCGGTGGCGCAGGGCGTGCTCACCGGCAAGTACAAGCCGGGCGCCGAGCTGCCCGCCGGATCGCGAGCGACCGATGCCGCGGGCGGTGCGAACATGATCAGCAACTGGCTGCGCGAGGAGGTTCTCGCCGGCGTGCAGAAGCTCGAGCCGATCGCCGCGGAGAACGGCCTCTCGATGGCCCAGCTCGCCGTGGCCTGGGTGCTGCAGAACGACAACGTCGCCTCGGCGATCATCGGCGCCTCGCGTCCCGGCCAGGTGACCGACAACGTCAAGGCCTCGGGCGTGACGCTCTCCCCCGAGACCCTCGCCGCCATCGACGACGCGATCGGCGCCGTGGCGGAGACCGACCCCGCGCTCACCGTCGGGCGCGCACCGCAGGGACGCTGACCCGCGGGAGTCGCACGGCCCCTCCCGGTGACGGGAGGGGCCGTTCTCAGCGGATGTCAGCTCCCGGGGTTCACGACGGACTTGAGCGTCGACGGTGAGGTCGTGGAGTTCAGTGCCGCCTCCACCTCGGCGATGCCGAAGTGCCCGGTGACCATGCCGTCGAGGTCGACCTTGCCGCTGGCCACCAGCTCGATCGCCAGCGGCCAGGTGTTGGCGTAGCGGAAGATGCCGGTGACGACCAGCTCGTTGTTCTGGATCACCGGGATCGGCAGCGGGATCTCGTCGGCGCCCATGCCGACCAGCACCACGATGCCGCCGGGGCGCACGGTGCGGATGCCGCTGCGCACGGCGGCCGCGGCCCCCGAGGCGTCGGCGAAGACGTCGACGCCGAGCCCGAGGGCGGTGATGTCGTCGACCAGCGGGTCGAGGGTGCGGGTGGCCCCGAAGCGCAGCGCCTGCTCGCGGCGCTCGGCGCTCACGTCGGAGACGATGATCTCGCTCGCGCCGTAGGCCTTCGCCACCTGCGCGATGGCGATGCCGATCGGGCCGGCGCCGGTGATGAGCACGCGGGTGCCCACGGTGAAGCGGCCCTTCTGCGCGGTGGCGATGGCCACCGAGAGCGGCTCCATCAGGGCCGCGGCGTCGTCGCTCACCGAGTCGGGCACGTCGTGGGCGAAGTGCGACTGGATGACCGTGTACTCCTGGAACGCGCCGTCCACGCCGGGGGTGGCGTAGAACTCCATGCCCGGGTCGAGGTTGTAGGCGCCGGAGAGGGTCTCGTGCGAGGTGGGCGTGGGGCGCTGCGGCTCGATCGAGACGCGCTGCCCGACGCGGGCCGGGTCGACCTGCGCGCCGACCGCCACGATCACTCCGCCGGACTCGTGGCCGAGCACGAGCGGGGCGTCGACCACCCAGTCGCCGAGGTGGCCGTCCTTGTAGAAGTGCACGTCGGAGCCGCACACCCCCACCGCCGTGATGCGTACGAGCACCTGGTCGGCGTCGACGGCGGGCAGCGGGCGCTGCTCGACCGCGAGCTCTCCCTTGCCCAGCAGCACGCTCGCGTTCATCGAGGTGGGAAGTGTGGATGTCATCGTTGCTCCTTGTTGGTTCGGAAAAGTGGGGATGCGCTAGGCGCTGGCCTCGCCGTGGTGGGCGCGCACCGGCGGCGCGACGACCACGTTGACGCCCTGGCTGCGCAGTCGGCTGATGTGCGCGGCATCCGTCTTGTCGTCCACGATCACGAGGTCGTACTCCGTGAGGTGCGCGAGCGCGTGCAGCGCCCGCTTGGCGAACTTGGTGTGGTCGACGAGCAGGATGCGCGTCGCGGCGGCGTCGAACATGGCCCGCTTGGTGTCGACGGTCTCGAGGGTCTGGTGGAAGGTGGTGTCGTCGGTGATCGCCGAGGTGGACGAGATGAAGGTGTCGGCGCGCAGGGTGGAGATGGCCTCGTTGGTCATCCGCCCCATGAAGGCGCTGCACCAGTTGTAGTAGTTGCCGCCGAGGGCGAGCAGCGAGATGCCGCGCACGTTGTTGAGCACGTTCATGATGGTGAGCACGTTGGTGATCACCGTGAGCGGCGCCTTGTCGGGCAGCATCTGGGCGACTCTCAGCACGGTGGTGGAGTCGTCGAGGAAGATCGCCTGCCCCGGCTCGATGTACTCGAGCACCGCGTGGGCGAGCGCGTCCTTCTCGGCCTGCTGCTGCCCCAGCCGGAAGACGTCGCTCGACTCCACCAGGCTCGAGGAGAGCGCGGTGGCCACCCCGCGGGACTTGCGCAGCAGCGCGCGCGACTCGAGCTCGTCGAGGTCGCGGTGCACCGTCATCAGGCTGATGTTGAAGCGCTCGGCCAGCTCGTCGATGCGGATGGCGCCCTCCGCCATCACCGCCTCGGAGATGGCCCGCTGCCGGGCGGCCTGCCTCGTGCCCCTGCCGTCTGCACCGTTGGCGTCGTTGCTCATGGTCGTCACCTCGTTCATTAGTTTCGCTCGAGTTTATTCCTCGACGGGCACGGGCTGCAGGAGCAGGGCCTCGTCGAGGACGCGAGCGAGTGCGGCCGGGTCGTGGGCGAAGCGTCCGAGGAAGAGGCCGTCGACGGATGCGCCGAGCCGGCCGAGCAGGCCGGGTCCGGCACTGCCGCCGTAGATCACGCGGCCCGTCGCCACCAGCGGGTGTGCATCGAGCCAGTCGCGCAGCAGCCCGCCGACCTCGCGGATGTGCTCGGCGGAGGCGGACTCCTCGGCCCCGATCGCCCACTCCGGCTCGTAGGCGACGACGATGCTGTCGATCGCCCCGGCCTTCTCGGCCACGGAGAGCGCCGACTGCACCTGGGCGATACAGGCGGATGCGGCCTGTGCCGCCGGCATCCGCTCGGTCTCGCCGACGCAGAGGAACGGCGCGAGCGAGTTGCGCAGCGCGGCGGCGACCTTGTCGGCCACCGTCTCGTCGGTCTCGCCGAACAGCCGGCGGCGCTCCGCGTGCCCCACCTCCACATAGCGGCAGCCGAGCTCCGCCAGGTCGGCGCCGCTCACCTCGCCGGTGTAGGCGCCGCGGTCGACCCAGAAAAGGTCCTGGCCGCCCACGCTCACCCGCGTGCCGGCGAAGGCGCGCAGGACGGCGTCGATGGAGAGGAAGCCGGGAAGCACCACGAGGTCGACCAGCCCGCTGGTCACCGCCTCGTGCTCGCGTGCGATCCGGGCGACGTGTTCCGCCCAGGCGACCGTCTGCCGGTGCCCGAAGTACATCTTCAGGCTCACACCGACGACGAGCGGCGCCTCACTTCTGGGCATGGCCCGCTTCGTACTCCGAGATGAGCGCGACCTTCTCGGCGCTCGCGCTGCCCTCGTCGAAGCGGTAGCCGAGCCACTCGCGCACGAGGCGGCGGGCGAGCTCGAGGCCGATGACGCGCTGGCCCAGCGTGAGCACCTGGGCGTTGTTGCTCAGCACGGAGCGCTCGACGGAGAAGCTGTCGTGCGCCACGGTGGCGCGGATGCCCTCGACCTTGTTGGCCGCGATGGCCACGCCGATGCCGGTACCGCAGACCAGCAGCGCGCGGTCGGCCTCGCCGGCGGCGACCTTCTCCGCGGCGGCGATCGCCACGGTCGGGTAGCCGGTGTGGCCGTCGGCGTCGACGCCCACGTCGACGACGGACTCGACGAGGTCGCTCGCCTCGAGGTCGGCCTTGAGGGCCTCCTTGTAGGTGAAGCCGGCGTCGTCCGAGCCGATCACGATGCGCAGTCTGTCAGTCATGTCATTCTCCTTCTGTGGTCAGTGTGCCGTCGACGGCGCGGATGATCAGCGCCATCGAGATCGCCCCCGGGTCGGGTGTTCCCACGCTCTTCTCCGCGTGCGGGCGGGCCCGGCCCATGCGGGGCAGGAGCGACGCGGTCGACTCGGCCGCGGCATCCGCTGTGTCGGCGGCGTGCGACCATGCCAGGGCGAAGCGTTCGCCGTCGCCGAGACCCGCGGCGAGGGCCTCGCTGAACGGGATGAGGGTGTCGAGCAGGGTCTTGTCGCCCAGCTGCGCCTTGCCGAAGCGCTGCACCTCGTCGATCGCGCCGCGCACGCCCGCCGAGATGTCGGTGCCGCGCGGGGTGGTGGAGTCGTCGACCTGTGCGGCGATGGCGTTGAGGCCGAGTCCCCAGAGAGCACCGGATGTGCCTCCTGCCCGGTCGGCCCAGGCGTCCCCGGCGGCGGCGAGCAGCGTGTGCGCTCCCGCTCCGGCGGCCGCCGCCTCGCGGGCGGCCACGACGGCCGCTGTGGCGCCGCGCTGCATGCCGATGCCGTGGTCGCCGTCGCCGGCGATGGAGTCGAGGCGTCCGAGCTCGTCGACGTTGGCGTCGACGACGGCGGCCAGCGCCTCGATCGCGCGCAGGATCCCGGCGGCGGCGGCCCGGGACTCGGAGGTGGCCTCGGCGACCGCGACGCGCTCGGTGTGCGACTGGGCGCTGACGGTGCGCGCCTCGCTGGGCACCACGGCGCCCTTGCGGTAGGCCGGGGTGTAGGCGGGGGCCCGCCAGGTCTGCTCGAGCTCGTCGGTCAGCCAGGTGAGGGTGAGGGAGGTGCCTGCCATCTGGAAGCTGGTGACCAGCTCCCCCACGTCGGGCTCGACGATGGTGACGCCCGCGGCGCCCAGCAGCTGGGCGACGCGGCGGTAGAGCACGAACAGCTCCTCGTACTTCACCGAGCCGAGGCCGTTGAGGATCAGCGCGACGCGCCCGCCGTCTGCGGCGTCCACCTCCGGGGGGAGCTCGGCAAGCAGCGAGGAGACCAGCAGCTCGGCCAGCTCGTCGGCGGTGGGGATGTCGCGCTCGCCGATGCCGGGCTCGCCGTGGATGCCCATGCCGACGGCCATCCGACCGGCGGGAACGGTGAAGAGCGGCTCGGCGGCGCCGGGCAGCGTGCAGCCGCCGAAGGCGACGCCGAAGGAGCGGGTGCGGTTGTTCGCCGCGGTGGCCACGCGCCAGACCTCGTCGAGGTCGGCGCCGGACTCGGCCGCGGCGGCGGCCGCCTTGAAGACCACGAGGTCGCCGGCGATGCCGCGGCGCTTGGTGATCTCGGCGACGGATGCGCTGGAGATGTCGTCGGTGACGACCACGGTGCGGCACGGGATTCCCTCGGCGATGAGGCGTTCCTGTGCTGCGTCGAAGTTGAGCACGTCGCCGGCGTAGTTGCCGTAGGAGAGGAGCACTCCCCCGCCGTTGTTCGCGGCCTTGGCGACGGTGTAGATCTGCTGCGTGCTGGGGCTGGCGAAGACGTTGCCCATCGCCGCGCCGTGCGCGAGGCCCCGGCCGACGATGCCGGCGAAGGCGGGGTAGTGGCCGGAGCCGCCGCCGATCACGACGGCGACCTCGCCTGCCGGGCTGACGGTCGAGCGCACGACGCCGCCCGAGACGTGCTGCACCCACGCGCCGTTGGCGGCAACGAAGCCCTCGAGGAGCTCGTCCGCGAACTCGACGGGGTTGTTGAACAGGTAGGTCATTTCAGTCCTCGAGAGAGTTAAGGAGAGCCGGTCGGTCGGCGGGTTCGCCGACCGACCGGCTCCTACTGCTTGGTGCGGGTTCGGCGACTACTCGATCGAGAAGTTGCCGTAGCTGGCGACGTTGTCCTTGTTGATCAGGATGCAGTCGAAGGACTGCTTCTCCTCGTCAACGCCGGTCTCGCCGGTGCGGATGTACGAGTCGGCCTGCTGCACGGCGGACTTGGTGAAGTCCACGACCGGCTGCAGCACGGTGTACTGCAGCGAGCCGTCGGTGATCGCCTGGGCGGCGTCGGGAGCTCCGTCGAAGCCGCCGACCTTGATCTGGTCGAGCTTTCCCGCGGCCTTGAGCGCTGCGATCGCGCCGAGGGCCATGGGGTCGTTGCCCGCGATGACTCCGACGATGTTCGGGTGCGCGGCGAGCAGCGACTGCATCTTCTCGTTGCCCTCCTTCTGGTCCCAGTTCGCGACCTCGGAGCCGACGAGCTTTAGGTCGGGGTACTGCGAGATCACCGAGGCGAAACCGTTCGAGCGGGTCGCGGCGTTGTTGTCGGCCGGACGGCCGGTCAGCTCCACGTACTCGCCTGCGGGTCCGACGGCCTCGACCCAGGCAGCGGCACCCAGTGCGGCGCCCTGCGCGTTGTTGGCGACGAGCTGCGACTGTGCGAGCCCCTCCTCGTTGATCTCGGCGTTGACCAGGAACACGGGGATGTCGGCGGCGACGAGCTTCTTCACGGCGCCGATGGAGCCGTTGGCGTCTGCCGGGTCGAGGATGACCGCGACCGACTTGTTGGTGATCGCGGTGTCGACCAGGTCGCTCTCCTTCTTGGAGTCGCCGTTGTGCGAGCCGATCTTCGACTCGTAGCCCAGGCTTTCGGCCTCGGCGGCCGCGGTGTCGGCCTCGGCGGTCCAGTACGGGTTGGCGAGGTCATTGACGATGACCGTGATCAGGCCTCCGGCCTCGCCGCTCCCGGCGTCGGATCCGCCGGAGTCGGTTCCTGTGGAACATCCGGTGAGGGCCACGATCGTGACACCCACGGCAAGCGCTGCTGCAGCTTTGCGGAACATGTTGCTTCCCTTTCGATTCTCTTGTCCGGCCGACGAATTCGTCAGCCGGCTATCTTGCCTGCCGCAGCGCCAACACCAGTGTCTGGAGCGCGGTCGGAAGTCGGTGGTGTGGCCGGCGCGCTCGGCGTGGCCAGGCGCTGCTTGGGCTTGTAGGTGATGGCGTTCAGGAGCACGGCGAGCACGATGACGGCGCCGTTGAAGATCATCTGCCAGTACTCGGAGACGCCCACGATGACGAGGCCGTCGGAGAGGAAGCCGATCACGAAGGCGCCGAGCAGGGTGCCGCGCACAGTTCCGCGTCCACCGGCGAGGCTCGCGCCGCCGATGACGACGGCCGCGATCGCGGTGAGCTCGAAGTTCTGGCCCGAGGTGGGGTTGGCCGAGGTGAGCTCGGAGGCGATGATCACGCCGGCGATCGAGGCGCAGATGCCGGAGAGCACGTAGACGCGCACCTTGACCCGCTTCACCGGGATGCCGGAGAGCTCGGCCGCCCGCTCGTTTCCACCGGAGGCGTACAGCCAGCGGCCGAAGGGCGCCTTGTTCAGCAGGAGGCTCGCCCCGATGGCGATCACGATCATGATGATCACGCCGATGGGCACGCCGAACAGGTTGTTGAAGCCGAGCCAGTCGAAGCCCTCGTTGCCGAACTCCGGGTCGCCGGAGAGGTTCGGGTAGGTGAGGCCGTTGGTGATCAGCAGCGCGACGCCGCGCACGACGTAGAGCATGCCCAAGGTGGCGACGAAGGGCGCGACCCGGAACTTCGAGATCAGGATTCCGTTGATCAGGCCGACGAAGGCGCCCGTGGCGAGGGCGAGGATCACCACCACCCAGACGGAGGGGTAGAACGCGACGCCCAGCTCGGGGATCTTCACGCCCTGCATAAGCCAGCCGGCGACGACGCCGCTGAGCCCGAGGGTGGCGCCGACCGAGAGGTCGATGCCGCCGTTGAGGATCACCAGCAGCATGCCGATCGCGAGGATCGCGTACACCGCCACGTGCTGCGACATCTGCAGCAGGTTGGAGACGTTGAAGTAGTTCGGCGAGAGCAGGGAGAACACGATCACGATGACGATCAGCGCGAAGAACGCGCGGCCCTGGAGCAGGATCGCCAGCGGATCGAACCCGTTCGGGAACATCCGGTTCAGGAGACCGGGCGCAGCCGGTTGCGTGGTGCTCATCAGTTCGTTCCGTTCGTGTCGAGTGCTGCGACGGATTCACCCGAAGCGGCCATTACCTGTTCTTTTGTTGCGCCGAGCGCGTCGAACTCGGCCGAGATGCGGCCCTTGTTCATCACGATGATGCGATTGGCGATGCTGAGCGATTCGCCGACCTCTGAGGTGGAGTAGATGACCGCGAGGCCCTCGGAGGCGAGGCGGGTGAGGAGGCCGAAGACCTCCGCCTTCGCGCCCACGTCTATGCCGCGGCTCGGCTCGTCGAGCAGGATCACCTTCGGCTGCGTCATCAGCATCTTGCCGATGACGACCTTCTGCTGGTTGCCGCCGCTCAGGGAGCCGATGGCCGCAGCCGGTCCCGAGGTCTTGACCCCGACATCCGCTATCTGGGTCTTCACCAGCGAGGACTCGGCGGGCGTGGAGAAGAACAGGCCACGGACGTATGAGCGGATGCTGGCGAGCGAGATGTTCTGGCCGACCGACATGGTCTGCACGAGCCCGTCGCGTTGGCGGTCCTCGGGGACGAGCGCGAGCCCGTTCTCGATGCGCTGGGCGACGGTGAGGCCGGCGATGTCCTCGCCGTTCAGCAGCACGCGGCCGCCGGCGAAGGAGGTGCGGCCGGCGACGGCCTCGAGCAGCTCGGTGCGCCCGGCGCCCATCAGCCCGTAGATGCAGACGATCTCGCCCTTGTGCAGGGTGATCGAGACGCCGTCGACGACCAGGCGGCTGTCGTTGCCGGGGTCGACGACCTGCACGTTCTCGATCGAGAGCGCCACCTCGCCGGAGGTGATGCCGGCCGGCGGCTCGCCGAGGTCGAAGTTGCGGCCGACCATGTTGGCCACGATCCACTCGAGGTCGATGTTGTCGGCGAGCTCGTGCGCCACGATCGCTCCGTCGCGCAGCACGACGGCGAAGTCGGTGACGAGCAGCGCCTCCTCGAGGTGGTGCGAGATGTACACGATCGAGACGCCGCTGGAGGTGAGGTCGTCGATCACCTTGAAGAGCACCTCCACCTCGGAGGCGCTGAGCGCGGAGGTGGGCTCGTCCATGATCAGGATGCGGGCGTCCACGCTGAGCGCGCGGGCGATCTCCACGATCTGCTGCTGGCCGAGGCGCAGGTCGGAGACGAGTGTGGTGGGCTCCACGTTCTCCTCGAGGCGCACCATCAGGCGACGCACCTCGGCGTCCTCGGCCTTGTAGTCGACGGAGCCGGTGCGGGTGAGGATCTCGCGTCCCATGAAGATGTTGTCGCGCACGCTGAGGTTCGGGGCGAGGCTCAGCTCCTGGTGGATGATCGAGATGCCCTGGTCGCGGGCGTCGACGGTGTTTGCGAACTGCACCTCCTTGCCGCGCAGCTCGAGCGTGCCCGAGGTGGGGCTCTCCACGCCGGAGAGGATCTTCATCAGCGTCGACTTGCCCGCGCCGTTCTCGCCGAACAGCGTGGTGACCTTGCCCTCGTGGATCTCGAAGTTGACGCCCTTGAGCGCGTGCGTGCCGCCGTACCGCTTGGTCACGTCGGTGGCGCGCAGCACCACCGTGTCGGCGGCCATTACTCCGACTCGATCTCGACGGGGGTGACCAGGTAGGAGGTGGGGTTGATCAGCTGGAAGGAGCCCGTCATCGTGACCGTGGTGCCGTTCAGCGACACCGGGTCGATGCCGTCGAGCACCGTGGTCTTGACGAGGTTGTTGAACTCCGAGCCCACGTCCTGGTACTCGATCTGGTTGGTGAACTGCGGGAAGTGCACGGTGCCCGACGCGTCGCGGATCGCGGTGCCGTTGATCGCCGGCCCCATCTGCACGCGCACGGTGACGCCGGCGGGGAGGCCCTCGACGGTGACCGGCATGATGCCCGCCTCGTAGAGACCGGCGACACCGGTGAAGCTCACCGTGTAGACCGGCGCCGAGGTGCCCTCGACCACGCCGAACTCGTCGGAGGCCGCCGCGGGGTCGGCCGCGATCGCCGTGGCGACCTCGACCAGGTCGTGCTCGTTGTCGAGGATGCCTGGCAGCACCTCCGACTCCCACTTCTCGGAGGCGTACTCGGCGGCGCTGAACTTGCCGGCGTCGGCCGCTGCGCCCTCGCCCGTGACGATCTTCGTGCCGAAGAACATCGCGATGAGGACGGCGACGACGACGCCGACGGTGATGAGCCGCTTCCGCTTGGCGGTGCTGGCTGCTGTGGACTGGGCTGACACGGTGAGGCTCCCTGCTGCTCTGCAGAACTGGTGGTGATCGCTGGTGGGGGTTTAGAGAACGCGCGAGGCGGAGTCGTTCGGGCGGATCTGGAGCTTGCGCCCGGTTCCCGCGCGGAACATCTCGAGCGCCTTCGGGTAATCCTCGAGGGTGAAGCTGTGGCTCAGCATCGGACCGGGGTTGATGGCACCGGCCTCGAACATCTCCACGGCGCGGCCGAAGGAGTTGAGCACGGCCATCGTGCCGACGATCGAGATCTCGTCGCGGTAGACGCGGAAGGGCGAGTAGTCGGCGGTGGCCTCGGCCGGCGCGACGCCGAAGTGCTGGAAGGTGCCGCCCGGCTTGACGCGGGGAAGGCCGTCCTCGATGGCGCGGATGTTGCCGGTGCAGTCGATCACGACGTCCCACTTCTCGCGGTCGGCCTCGTTGGCGCTCTGGTAGATGTTCTCGATGCCGAGCTCGCGGGCCACGTCGAGGCGGCTGTCGTTCACGTCGACGATGGTGACGCTGGCCGCTCCGGCGCGGGGCGCGAGCTGGGCCATCAGCAGGCCCATGGTTCCCGCCCCGTAGATCAGGTAGTGCTCGCCCATCTTGCGCGGGAGGATGTCGTAGCCGCGGATGGCGCAGGCGAGCGGCTCGATGAGCGCGGCCTGGTAGATGTCGGTCTCCGGCTTGAGCTTGAAGACGTTGGCGACGGGAGCGACGAAACGCTCCTGCGATGCGCCGTCGGAGGCGACGACGCCGAGGCCGTTCCAGAAGCGGCAGAGGTTGCTCTTGCCGTTCAGGCAGAACTCGCACTCGCCGCAGGTGGTGCTGGGGTTGACCGCCACGTGGTCGCCGACGGCGATCTTCGTGACGCCCTCGCCGATCGCGGTGACGACGCCGGTGGCCTCGTGGCCGGGGACCAGCGGGAAGACGGTGCCCTCGAACTCGCCGTCGAAGACGTGCGTGTCGGTGCCGCAGACGCCGACCGCGGCCACCTCGACGACGACCTCCTTGAAGCCGGCGATGGGCTCCGGGCGTTCGACCAGCGCGAGGGAACCGGCTTCTTCGAAAACAACTGCGCGCATCTGAATCGACACTCCTTCGTGTGGCTGTACTGGGGGCTCGGGTCTCTCGGTACCACCGACGGCCTCATTCAGGGACGTCGTCGTCAGTACAGAAAGGAGTGATCGAGGCCCACAGCGGCCGTCAATCTTGTGTTACAAGTTTGTTATGTTGGTGCGTTTCTGTGTGAAATACAACGTAGACCCACGGATCGAGAAATGTCAAACCCGCGCAGCAGCGGGCTCCCGGAACGCGCGAAACGGCCCCTCCTCCCGAGGGAGAAGGGGCCGTGTCATCCGCTTGCGCGGCTGTTCTCAGGCGTCGAGACGCATCATCCAGCCGTGCACGTCCTCGCGGCGGCCGTACTGGATGCCGGTGAGCTCCTGGCGCAGCGACAGCGTCAGCTCGCCGGCCACCGCGTCTGCCGAGCCGATCTCGAAGTCGTCGCTCTTGACCAGGGCGATCGGGGTCACCACGGCCGCTGTGCCGCAGGCGAAGGCCTCGACGATGTCGCCGTTCGCGGCTCCCTCGCGCCACTCGTCGAGGGTCACGCGGCGGCGCTCGACGCGCAGCCCGCGGTCTTCGGCCAGCTCGAGGATCGAGTCGCGGGTGATGCCCTCGAGGATCGAGTCGGAGTGCGGGGTGATCAGCGTGCCGTTCTTGTGCACGAGCACGATGTTCATGCCGCCGAGCTCCTCGAGGTACTTGCCCTCTTCGCTGTCGAGGAAGAGCACCTGGTCGCAGCCGTTGTCGTAGGCCTCGGCCTGGGCCACCAGCGACGCGGCGTAGTTGCCGCCGGTCTTCGCGGCGCCCGTGCCGCCCTTGCCCGCGCGGGAGTAGTTGGTGGAGAGCCAGATCGAGATCGGCGTCACTCCCCCGGCGAAGTAGGGGCCGGCCGGGCTGGCGATCACGTAGTAGTTCACCTTCTCGGCGGGGCGCACCCCGAGGAAGGCCTCCTTCGCGAACATGAACGGGCGCAGGTACAGGCTCGTCTCGGGCGCGGACGGCACCCACGCGCCATCCGCCGCGATGATTTCCTTCAGCGAGTCGATGAAGTACTCGGTGGGCAGCTCGGGCATCGCCATGCGGCGGGCGGAGCGCTGCATGCGGGCGGCGTTGGCCTCCGGGCGGAAGGTCCAGATGGAGTCGTCGGCGTGGCGGTAGGCCTTCATGCCCTCGAAGATCTCCTGCCCGTAGTGCAGCACGGCCGCGGCCGGGTCGAGCGCGATCGGGCCGTAGGGCTGCACGCGGGGGCGGTGCCAGCCGCCGCGCGCCGACCAGCAGATGTCCACCATGTGGTCGGTGAAGTGCCGCCCGAACCCGGGGTCGGCCAGAATCTCCATCCGCTCCATCTCCGCCATCGCGTCGGGGTTGGTGGAGCGGGTGAACTGCAGGGTGGTGGGGGCGAGGAGGTTCTTGATCATGCGTGCATGTCCTTTGTGGAGGGTGTGTCGAGAAGCGTCACGATCGCGTCGCCCACCGCCGACGTCGGGCGCGGCGAGGAGCCACGCGTGGCGAGGTCGGCGGAGACGGCGGCGGAGACGCGGGATGCGGCGTCTGCGTGCCCGAGGTGGTCGAGCAGCAGGGCCGCGGAGAGGATCGCAGCGGTGGGATCGGCTTTCTGCTGGCCGGCGATGTCGGGGGCCGATCCGTGGACCGGCTCAAACATGCTGGGGAAGTCCCCGTCCGGGTTGATGTTGCCGGAGGCGGCCAGTCCGATTCCGCCGCTGATCGCGGCAGCAAGATCGGTGAGGATATCGCCGAAGAGGTTGTCTGTGACGATGGTGTCAAACCTACCCGGGTTCGTCACGAAGAAGATAGTCGCGGCGTCGACGTGCAGGTAGTCCACGGCGATGGCGGGGAACTCGAGCGCCACCCGGTCGACCGTGCGCTGCCAGAGCGAGCCGGCGAACACCAGCACGTTGGTCTTGTGCACGAGGGTGAGCTTCTTCGCCTCTCGAGCGGATGCCACGGCGAAAGCGTGGCGGACGACCCGCTCCACCCCGAACGCGGTGTTGATGCTCACCTCGTTGGCGATCTCGTGCGGGGTACCGACGCGGAACCCGCCGCCGTTGCCCACGTAGGGGCCCTCTGTGCCCTCGCGCACCACCACGAAGTCGACATCGCCCGGCGCCGCGAGCGGCGACTCGACGTTCGGGAACAGCGTGGTCGGGCGCAGGTTCACGTAGTGGTCGAAGGCGAAGCGCAGCTTGAGCAGCAGTCCGCGCTCGATGACGCCGCCCTTCAGCCGCGGGTCGCGGGGGTCGCCGCCGACGGCCCCGAGCAGGATCGCGTCGTGGTGCTTCAGCGCGCCGAGGTCGTCGTCGTCGAGAATCTTCCCGCTCTCGAGGAAGTGGCCGGCGCCGAAGGGGTAGTCGGTGACGTCGACCTCGACGTCGGAGCCGACGGCGGCGCGCAGCACCTTCACCGCCTCGGCGGTCACTTCGGGTCCGATTCCGTCTCCGGCGATGACGGCGAGATTCAGTTCAGTGGGCATCCGTCTAGATTACCGTCCGGCGGCGGGCGAGCGCCGTGGCGGGCGTCACAGCAGGGTGTACAGCAGCGCCCCGAAGATCGGGAAGAGAACGCGGGTCACCAGGAAGTACGCGGCGACGGCGGTGCCGGCGGCGGCGGCCAGCCGGGATCGGGAGGTGCGGCCCAGGCCGACCAGCCCGAAGACGAGCGTCGCGGCCGCGAGCACCGCGCCGACGACGGAGCCGAAGTCCCACCACCACGACCAGAACGCACCGCCCGAGAAGCCGCCGACGTTCGCGGCCTCGTAGACGGCGACCTGCAGCGTCAGCACGGCGGCGATTGCGAGCGAGATGCTTCCCGCGGTGACGCGGCTCCCCGAGCCCTCGGCGGTCGGTGGCGCGGACTTCGCGATGGGAGTGTCTTGAGGTTGCGTCATGTGAGCAGTCTCCCCTATTCGCGGCCCGCTGCGTATAGCCCATTTCGTTGCGGGGCGTTGCGCCTTTCCCGTGCGGGCACCAAGCCCTATGGTGGTGCGCATGAGTATTGGAAGCGGTATTGCCCTGTTCGTCATCGGCGCCATTCTGGCCTTCGCCGTCAATGTGCAGCTCGAGTTCATCGACCTCGGCCTGATCGGCTACATCCTGATGGGTGCCGGGTTCTTGATCTTCGTGCTCGGCCTCGTGCTGATGGCCCGCAAGCGCCAGTCGAGCACCACCACCCGTTCGGCGGTCGACCCGAACAGCGGCGAGGCCGTGCAGCGCCGCACCACCACGAGCAACGACGACCCGCTGATCTAAGGCCACCCCCTCCGCTTTCCTCCGCTGGTTGAGTAGCAGAACGCGTCAGCGTTCTGCATAGGATCTCGCCGAAGGCTCCACCAGTTGACGCAGGAGGCCGCGTATCGAAACCGGGCCCGAACCGCTAGCGGTTCGGGCCCTTCGTCGTCTCTAGCCGCGCGCCTTGCGCAGGGTCACCAGCGTCACCGTGATGGCGACGGCCATCAGCGCCACCGCCACCCAGGAGGTGGTCGTGACGCCCGAGTCGAAGGCGCGCCTGGCCGACTCGAGCAGCTGCTCGCCGAGACCGGAGGGGAGCGTGGAGGCGACCTCCACCGCGCCGCCGAGCGTCTCGCGGGCGGCTGTGGCATCCGCTCCGGTCACGGCCTCGGGGATCACGATGGTGGTGCGGTACGACGCGGTGAGGATGCTGCCGAGCACTGCCGTTCCCAGCACGGCGCCCAGCTCGTAGGCCGTCTCGGAGACGCCGGATGCGGCTCCCGCCTTGTCGGCGGGGACGCTGGAGATGATGAGGTCGTTCGAGAGCGTCTCGGCGGCGCCGATGCCGGCGCCGAGCACGCAGAACGCCACGATGAGGCTCAGCACCGTCGCGCCGTCGCCGATGATGGCGATCGACGCGTAGGCGGCCAGCGACAGCGTGAGCCCGAAGGCCATCAGGAAGCCGGGGCGGATCCTGCGCACCACGGGCACGACGGCGAGGCCGGCGATGATGATCACGACCGTGCCCGGCGCCAGCGCGATCGCCGCGTCGAAGGGGCTCATGCCGAGCACCAGCTGCAGGTGCTGGGTGATGAAGTAGAGGAAGCCGACGAGCGAGAACACGCTCACCAGGTTCACGATGACCGCGCCGCTGAACGAGGGGACGCGGAACAGGTTCATGTCCAGCATCGGGTTGGCCTGGCCGAGCAGGCGGCGCACGAACAGCACGCCGGAGACGACGCCGACGGCGAGCAGCAGCGCGGGGACCGGCCCGAAGCCCTCGGTGGCGATCTCCTTGATCGCGTAGACGGGCGGGGCGAGCGCCAGCATCGAGAGCACGATGCTGAGCAGGTCGAAGGGTCCGGGCGCCGGGTCCTTCGACTCGCGGATGAGCACCGGGGCGAGCACCAGCAGCGGCAGCAGCAGCGGAACGGCGATGAGGAAGACCGAGCCCCACCAGAAGTGCTCGAGCAGCACGCCGCCGACGAGCGGGCCCACCGCGGAGCCGGCCGAGAACCCGGTGGCCCAGACGGCGATGGCGAGCCGGCGCTGACGGCGGTCCTGGAAGAGCGAGCGCAGCAGCGAGAGGGTGGACGGCATGATCATGGCGCCGAAGAAGCCGAGCAGCACGCGCGCGGCGATGAGCAGGGTCGCGTCGGGGGCGAAGGCGGCGAGCACCGAGACCAGCCCGAAGCCGCTCGCGCCGATCATCAGCATGCGCCGGCGGCCGAAGCGGTCGCCGAGGTTGCCCATGGCCACAAGCAGGCCGGCCAGCACGAGCGGGTAGGCATCGACGATCCACAGCTGGTCGGTGGCGGAGGGCCGCAGGTCGCGGGCGATGCTCGGCAGGGCGAAGCTCAGCACCGTGTTGTCGATCGAGACGAGCAGGGTGGGCAGCATCAGCACCGCGAGGGCGAGCCAGGTTCTGGTGGTGGCGCGGGCCGCGGGCGCGCTGATCTCTGTGGTGCTCATGCGATCACTGTACCGTCTAGACGGTACAGTTGCCAGCCGTCCGCGGATATAGTCGACGGATGACGCAGAAACCCTCCACCAAAGAGACCCTGCTCGACGCGTTCGAGCGCATGGTCACCGACGGGGGCGAGCGCGCGGCCACCCTCGACGCCGTGGCCGCGGAGGCCGGCGTCTCCAAGGGCGGTCTGCTCTACCACTTCGGCGCGAAGACCGACCTCGTGGCCGGCCTCGTCCAGCGGCTGGAACGCCTGACCTCCGACGACAACGCCCGGCTGCTTGCCGCGCCCGAGGGCTTCGTGCGCAAGTTCATCCGCTCGTCGGTGGTGGTGGGCACCGCCTTCGACAGCACCTACATCGCCATGACCCGGCTGGCCCAGTCCGGCCTCTACCCCGCGGCGAACGCCTCGCTCGCAGCGGTCGAGGCCGGGTGGCGCGAGCTCATCGAGCAGAGCGTCGGCGACGCGGCCGTCGCCCGGCTGGTGCTGCTGGTGAGCGACGGGCTGTACTACAACGCCGCGCTGTTCCCCTTCGACAAGCTGCCGACCCCGGCGGGCGAGCTCGACGACGTGATCGACGCGATCGAGGAGCTGGCGAGGAGTCGGAACACCTCCGCTGGTTGAGTAGCAGGCGAGCGAAGCGAGTTGGCGTATCGAAACCCCGTCGCGTGAGGGTTTCGATGCGCCTGCACCTTCGTCGCGGACTACTCGACCAGCGAGGGCGGACGCGCAGCGCGGACTAGTGCTTCGCGACGTGCAGCACCGGCTCCGGCAGGCCGCGCTCGGCGCGCACCGAGCGCGACAGGCGCTCGATCGAGGTCAGCGCGGCGACCACGTCGTCGGCCGTCACGGCGAATGGCATGTTGTGGATGGTCTCCGACGCGACGGTCGACGCCTCGGCGATCGCGCGCAGCTCCTTCTCGTTCCCGACCGTCAGGCCGATCTCGGTGAGCGTGGTCGGCAGGCCGACGCGGGTGGTGAACTCGATGAAGTCCTCGATCTCGTCGCGTGGCGCGCCCTCGAGCACCAGCTGGGCGAGCGAGCCGATGTTCACCTTCTGGCCGTGCGAGAGACCGTGGGTCTGCGGGGCGGCGGTCAGGCCGTTGTGGATTGCGTGCGCGGCGGCGAGTCCGCCCGACTCGAAGCCGAGGCCGGAGAGAAGCGTGTTCGCCTCCACCAGGTTCTCCAGCGCGGGCGTCACGACGCCGTCGCGCACCGCGTCGAGGGCGGAGAAGGCGTTCTCGTGGATGATGTCCCACGACAGTTTCGCGAGCGCGGTTCCGGTCTGGGTGGGCTGCCCGCCGGCCATCGTGGTGGAGTTGGAGGCGGCGGTGGCGCGCGCCTCGATCCAGGTGGCCAGAGCGTCGCCGATACCCGCTATCAGGAAGGCGACCGGCGCATCCGCTACGAACTGGGTGTCGATGAGCACTAGGTCGGGGTTGCGGGGGAAGAAGCGGTACTCGACGAACTCGCCCTCCTCGGTGTAGATCACGGCGAGTGCCGAGGTCGGCGCGTCGGTGGAGGCGACCGTGGGCACGCTGACCCAGCGGATGCCCGCGAGGTGTCCCGCGGACTTGGCCGCGTCGATCGCGCTGCCGCCTCCGACGGCGACCACCACATCCGTCTTCGTCTCGGCGATCTTCTCGACCAGGGCGTCCACGGCGGAGGCGGTGGCGAAGCGCCCGAAGCCGACGCGCTCGATGCGCAGCCCGGCAGCGGTGAAGCTCTCGCTGAGCTGGGTCTCGGCGATGCCCCAGACGAAGTCGTCGGCGATGATCAGCGGCGACGAGCCGATCTGGGCGACGAATTCGCCCAGGCGCGCGAGCGCGCCCTTGCCCTGCACGTAGCGGCCGGGGCTCATGACGGTGCGGATAGGAGTGGTCATCTGTGTGTCCTGCTTTCCTCGAGTCTCGCGTCGGCGCCCTCGTGAGGCGCCGGCGACAGGCTGAATAGCCCTCACAACGAGGGTACGCCCGGCCTCCGTAGCGATGGAGGCCGGGCGTACAGGACGTGGGTGTACGGGAGTGCTAGTCGGTGATATCGATCTCGCGCAGCAGGTCGGCGTCGATGGCGACGCGCACGGTCTCGAGCAGGCCCTCGGGTGCGGGCGAGTCCACGGTGAGCACGGAGAGCGCGGCTCCCCCGGCCTCCTTGCGCGCGATCTGCATGCCGGCGATGTTGATCGACGCGTCGCCGAACTCCCTGCCGTAGACCGCGACGATGCCGGGGCGGTCGGTGTAGACCATCACGATGAGGTGCTTCGCGAAGGGGACCTCGACGTCGTAGCCGTTGATCTCCACGATCTTCTCGATCTGCTTGGTGCCCGTGAGGGTTCCCGAGACCGAGACCTGCGAGCCGTCGCTGAGCGCGCCGCGGATGGTGAGCAGGTTGCGGTACTCCTCGCTCTCCGTCTCGGTGATCAGGCGCACGGTGACGCCGCGCTGCTCGGCGAGCAGCGGCGCGTTCACGTAGCTGACCGACTCGCTGACGATGTTCGAGAAGATGCCCTTGAGCGCGGCGAGCTTGAGCACGCTGACGTCGAGGTCGGCGATCTCGCCGCGCACCTCCACGTCGATGGTGGTGATCGGGCTGTCGGCGAGGCCGGAGAAGACCTGGCCGAGCTTCTCCATCAGCGGGATGCCCGGGCGCACGCTCGGGTCGATCACGCCGCCGGCCACGTTCACGGCGTCTGGCACGAGCTCGCCGCCGAGGGCGAGGCGCACCGAGCGGGCGACGGAGACGCCGGCCTTCTCCTGCGCCTCGTCGGTGGAGGCGCCGAGGTGCGGGGTGAGCACGATGTTCTCGAGGCCGAGCAGCGGCGAGTCCAGCGGCGGCTCGTTCACGAACACGTCGAGGCCGGCGCCGGCGATGCGGTGCGACTTGAGCGCCGCGTACAGGGCGTCCTCGTCGATGAGCCCGCCGCGGGCGACGTTGACGATGAACGCCGTCGACTTCATCTGGGCGAACTGCTCGGTGGAGATCATGCCGGTGGTCTCCGGCGTCTTCGGCATGTGGATGGTGATGAAGTCGCTCTGCGCGAGCAGCTCGTCGAGGCTGAGCAGGGTGACGCCGAGCTGCTGGGCGCGGGCGGCGGTGACGTAGGGGTCGAAGGCGACCACGTTCATGCCGAAGGCCTGCAGGCGGGCGGTGATCAGGGCGCCGATGCGGCCGAGGCCGATGATGCCCACGGTCTTCTCGTACATCTCGACGCCGGTGTACTTCGAGCGCTTCCAGGTTCCGGCCGCGAGGCTGGCGTGCGCCGCCGGGATCGAGCGGGAGAGGCTGATGATGTGGCCGACGGTGAGCTCGGCCGCGGAGATGATGTTCGAGGTCGGCGCGTTGACGACCATGACGCCGGCGGTGGTGGCCGACTTGATGTCGACGTTGTCGAGGCCCACGCCCGCGCGGGCGATCACCTTGAGACGGGGCGCCGCGGCGATCGCCTCGGCGTCGACCTTGGTGGCGGAGCGCACCAGGACAGCGGATGCGTCGGCGAGGGCCGCGAGGAGCGCCGGGCGGTCGGTCCCGTCGACGGTGCGCACGTCGAAGTCGGGCCCGAGGGCGTCGACGGTGGCGGGGGAGAGTTCTTCTGCAATCAGCACGATCGGCTTGGTCACGAAACAAGTCCTTAGGGGGTGCGATGGAAAGGAGTGAGCGCCATTCGCGCAACCCTACGAGTCTATCGGGGGCACAATGGTGTGGATGAGCGAGACGGTGTTGTACGTAATACGGGCTTTCGCGCTCTGGGCGCTCGCGATCATGTTCGTGGGAATGGGCATCAACCACTTCCGTCGAGGGCCCGCCCGGGTGATGGCGAGGATGATCCCGCCCAGGCTCCGCAGCGAGGGCCGGCTGCGGCCGATCGTGCTCGTGTACATCACGGGCGTGTGCGAGATCGCGGGAGGGCTGGGACTGATGATCCCCGCGACGCGGCCCGCGGCATCCGTCGCTCTCATCGTCTTCCTCGTTGCCGTGTTCCCGGCCAATGCCTACGCCGCCAGGCACCCGGATACCTTCGGGCGCGCCGCCATCCCGTTCTGGCCGAGACTTGCCGGTCAGGCGGTACTTATCGCTCTGCTGGCACTGGTCGCCGGCTACTAGTTGTACCCCGCTCGGGGTACGCCGACGGGACATCTCTGCTACCGTGGGTGAAGGAAAAAGATTTCCATTCATCTTGGACGCGACCTTGCGACCACCGTTTCGGTGGGACCGCTCGTACGTACGGTGAGTCTCTGACGGGCCCGATCCCGAGTATCGGCCCTGCACACGCTGTGACAGCGGTGCGCGTCATCAGGGCTACCCGTCCACAAGCAACCTGCGCCCGAACTCTGCGGATTTTCTCCGGCTCACACGGGCGCGCACGGGAGTATTTACGTGACCGATATGTCCACAGCAGAGACGATCCTGAAGGCGACGGGGCTCGGCAAGAGCTTCGGCAAGACCCACGCCGTCGTCGACGCCTCCTTCGACGTGCACCGCGGCGAGATCTTCGTCGTGATGGGCCTCTCCGGCTCCGGCAAGTCCACCCTCATCCGCATGCTCAACGGCCTGCTCGAACCGACCTCCGGCAGCGTCACCGTCGCGGGCACGAAGATCTCCGGTCTTCCGGCGGCCAAGCTGCGCGACGTGCGCCGCAAGAACGTCTCGATGGTGTTCCAGCACTTCGCGCTCCTCCCCCACCGCACCGTGATCGACAACGTGGCCTACGGCCTGGAGATCCAGGGCGTCGCGAAGGCGGAGCGCCTCGAGCGCGCGAACACGATCATCCGCCTGGTCGGCCTCGAAGGCCGCCAGAACAGCCTGCCCTCGCAGCTGTCCGGCGGAATGCAGCAGCGCGTCGGCCTCGGCCGGGCGCTCGCCAGCGACACCGACATCCTCCTGATGGACGAGGCCTTCTCGGCGCTCGACCCGCTGATCCGCCGCGAGATGCAGGAGCAGCTCATCGAGCTGCAGAGCGAGCTCGGCAAGACCATCATCTTCATCACGCACGACCTGAACGAGGCCATGTTCCTCGGCGACCGCATCGCGGTCATGCGCGACGGCCGCATCGTGCAGATCGGCAGCCCCGAGGACATCCTCACCGACCCGGCCAACGACTACGTGGCCCAGTTCGTGCAGGACGTCGACCGGGCCCGCGTGCTCACCGCCGCGAGCGTCATGGAGCCGGCCCGCTCGGTCGTCACCGTCACGGGCGGACCCCGCGCGGCACTGCGCACCATGCGCGACCTGCAGTCGCAGGCCGTGTTCGTGCTCGGCCGCGACCGCACCTTCGCCGGCATCGTGCGCGACCGCGACGTGCTGCGCCAGGTCAAGCGCGGCGAGACAGACCTGCGCAGCATCCTGCTCGACGACGCCACCACCGTCACCTCCGACGTCGTTATCAGCGAGCTCGTCGAGCTGTCGGTCGGCAGCGACCTGCCCATCGCCGTGCTCGACGACAAGAAGCGCCTCATCGGCGTCATCCCCCGCGTCACCCTGCTCGCCGCCCTCGGCAACGTGAGCACCGCCACCGGCGAGATCCCCGTCACCGAGACGATCGCCACCATCACCGTGAGCGAGATGACAGACACGCTGCTCGATCCCACACTCGAAGGAGCAGACCGTTGAACGACTTCCGCATCCCCCTTGGCCGCTGGGTCGAGGACATCATCGACTTCATCACGAGCACCTTCGGGTTCCTCTTCGACTTCGTTGCCACCGTCGTCTCCGGCGCCTACGACATCGTCGACGCCATCTTCTCCACTCCCCCGTTCTGGGCGGTCATCATCGTGCTCGCCGCGCTCGGCTTCGCCGCCCGCGGCTGGAAGTTCGCGCTCGGCACGGTGGTCGGCCTCGCCGTGATCCTCGGCGTCGACCAGTGGGACAACGCCATGGACACCCTGGCGCTCGTGCTCGTCGCCAGCATCATCGCCATCCTCATCGCGGTGCCGCTCGGGATCGCCGCGGCGAAGAACCGCACGACGTCGAACTTCCTGCGCCCGATCCTCGACTTCACGCAGACGATGCCCGCCTTCGTCTACCTGATCCCGGCTCTCATCCTGTTCGGCATCGGCGTCGTCCCCGGCGTCGTCGCGACGATCATCTTCGCCGTGGCACCGGGAGTGCGCCTGACCGAGCTCGGCATCCGCGGCGTGGACACCGAGGTCGTCGAGGCCGGCCAGGCCTTCGGCGCCTCGCCCTGGCGCATCCTGCGCCAGATCCAGCTGCCGCTCGCACTGCCGAGCATCATGGCCGGTGTCAACCAGGTCATCATGCTCTCGCTCTCCATGGTCGTCATCGCGGGCATGGTCGGCGCCGGCGGCCTCGGCCAGCCGGTCGTCGCCAGCCTCAACCGCATCGACGTCGCCCTCGGCTTCGAGGCCGGCCTGTCGGTCGTCATCCTCGCCATCTTCCTCGACCGGCTCACCGCCGCCCTCGGCGGAGGAGAGACGCCCCTCGGGCGCATCCTCGGCCGTCGCGGCCACGCCCGCGTCGAGCGCGAGCAGGCCGCGAAGGCGGCAACACCCGGTCAGGCGCCCGCCGAGCGCGAGCTCGTCGACGCCTGATCCCCCATCGGCGGGCGTTCGCGCCCGCCACCGGGAGCGCACCGCTCCTGCAATCTCCAATCACGGTCGTCTACAGCAGTCGGCCACCGAAAGGCAGAACTCCGTGAAGAACCGTTTCATCACCACCATCGCCCTGGGCGCTGTGAGCATGCTCGCCCTCGCGGGCTGCGCCGCAGCGGGCCCCGCCGAGACAGTCGGCGACGGCAACGACGACACCAAGGCACTCGACCTCGCCGTGTTCAACGGCTGGGACGAGGGCATCGCGGCATCCGAGCTATGGAAGGCCATCCTCGACGAGAAGGGCTACGACGTCACGCTGTCGTACGCCGACGCCGCCCCCGTCTTCCTCGGCCTCTCCAAGGGCGACTACGACCTGACCCTGGACGTCTGGCTGCCCGACACCCACGCCGAGTACCTCGACTCCTACGGCGACGACATCTCCGACCTCGGCGCCTGGAACGAGGAGTCGAAGCTCACCGTCGCGGTGAACGCCGACGCCCCGATCGACTCGCTCGCCGAGCTGGCCGACAACGCCGACCTGTTCAACAACGAGATCGTCGGCATCGAGCCGGGCGCCGGACTCACCGCCGCCATGGAGAACCGCGTCATCCCGGGCTACGGCCTCGAGGGCATGGACTTCACCACCTCCTCCACCGCGGCGATGCTCACCGCGCTCACCTCGGCCACCGACAAGGGCGAGAACATCGTCGTCACGCTGTGGGAGCCGCACTGGGCCAACTCCGCGTTCCCGATCAAGACGCTCGAGGACCCCGAGGGCACCCTCGCCGACCTCGAGAGCCTGCACTCCTTCGGCAAGGCCGACTTCGCGGACGAGTACCCGCAGGTCGCCGAGTGGATGGCCAACTTCACGATGGACCTCGACACCCTCTACACGCTCGAGCAGGCCATGTTCGTCGACTACGACGGCTCGGACTACGGCCCCATCGTCGCCACCTGGATCGAAGAGAACCAGGAGTACGTCGACTCGCTCACGAGCTGACTCGTACTGAGTAGGCCGTCCACGGCCGTATCGAAGTGCTCGTCTCCTGTAAGTCCTGAAAACGGCCCCTGTCGCATCGCGGTGGGGGCCGTTCTCATTCCGGCACCGCCAGCACCAGAGGAACACCTGTGAAACTGCGCCATCTCTCCATCTCCACGCTCGCCGTCGGAGCGCTCCTGCTCTCCGGCTGCGCATCCGCCGAGGCCGAGCCCGTCGGCGACGGCAACAACGACAACCGCGACATGACCATCGCCGTGTTCAACGGCTGGGACGAGGGCATCGCCGCGTCCGAGCTGTGGAAGGCGATCCTCGACGAGAAGGGCTACAACGTCGAGCTCGAGTACGCCGACCCCGCGCCCGTCTTCGTCGGCCTCTCCTCCGGCGACTACGACGTCAACTTCGACGTCTGGCTGCCGAACACCCACAAGTCGTACCTCGAGACCTACGGCGACGACATCGTCGACCTCGGCGCCTGGAACACGGAGTCGAGCAACACCATCGCCGTGAACGCGGATGCGCCGATCGACTCGCTCACGGAGCTCGCGGACAACGCCGACCTGTTCGGCGACCGCATCGTCGGCATCGAGGCGGGCGCCGGACTCACCGAGATCGTCGGCGACGACGTGATCCCGGCCTACGGGCTCGAGAACATGGACTTCGTCACCTCGTCGATGACCGCGATGCTCTCCGAGCTGAGCTCCGCCACCGCCGCCGGCGAGAACATCGTCGTCACCCTCGCCGAGCCGCACTGGGCCTACCGCGAGTTCCCGCTCAAGAACCTCGACGACCCGGAGGGCGCGCTCGGCGGCACCGAGGGCATCCACTCGTACTCGAAGACCGGTTTCGACGAGGACTTCCCCCAGGCCGCCGAGTGGATCAGCGGCTTCGAGATGGACCTCCAGATGCTGTACTCCCTCGAGGCCGCCATGTTCATCGACTACGACGGCCAGGACTACGGCCCCGTCGTCGCCGGCTGGATCGCCGAGAACCGCGACTACGTCGACTCCCTCACCAGCTAGCTCGTCCGCCCCTCCCCCGAACGAAGGAACACCTGTGAACAAGCGCTACCTGCCCCTGTCCCTCCTCGCCGTCTCCGCCCTCGCGCTCACCGGCTGCACCCCCGCCGAGACCGAGACCGTCGGCGACGGCAACGACGACCAGAAGTCGATGACGATCTCGGTCTTCAACGGCTGGGACGAGGCCATCGCCGCGTCCGAGCTGTGGAAGGCCATCCTCGACGAGAAGGGCTACAGCGTCGAGCTCGAGTACGCCGACCCCGCGCCGGCCTTCGTCGGCCTCGCCGACGGCGACTACGACGTCAACTTCGACATCTGGCTGCCCACCACCCACGCCACCTACCTCGACACCTACGGCGACGAGATCGTCGACCTCGGCGCCTGGAACGAGGAGGGGCGCAACACCATCGCGGTGAACGAGGACGCCCCGATCGACTCCATCGCGGAGCTCGCCGAGAACGCCGACCTCTTCGGCAACCGCATCGTCGGCATCGAGGCGGGCGCCGGCCTGACCGAGATGGTCACCAACGAGGTCATCCCCACCTACGGCCTGGAGGACATGGACTACTCCATCTCCTCGACCGCGGCGATGCTCTCCGAGCTCACCGCGGCCACCGAGTCGGGCGAGAACATCGCCGTCACCCTCTGGGAGCCGCACTGGGCCAACGCCGAGTTCGGCATGAAGAACCTCGAGGACCCGGAGGGCGCGCTCGGCGGCGCCGAGGGCATCCACACCTACGGCAAGGCGTCGTTCGTCGAGGACTTCCCCCAGGCCGCCGAGTGGTTCGGCAACTTCGAGATGGACCTCGACACGCTCTACTCCCTCGAGCAGGCCATGTTCGTCGAGTACGACGGCCAGGACTACGGCCCCATCGTCGCGCAGTGGATCGACGACAACCGGGAGTACGTCGACTCGCTCACGAGCTAGTGCACTGAGCAGGCCGTCCGCGGCCGTATCGGAGAACGGCCCCCGCCTCGAGAGAGGCGGGGGCCGTTCCTGTGAAGCGGATGCCGCTACTCGGCAGACGGGCACGCCCGGTTGACGGCGTACTCGCGCTCGTCGCCGAAGAGGCCGGTGCTGGGGAACCAGTTCTGATGCGGCCAGGTCGCGACGAACTCCTCGCGCGTCGGCGGCGCCGGGTTCTGGATCCCGTTGGCCTCGTAGCAGGGCACCAGGAACTCGGTGAGGTAGTCGTAGATGTAGCCGAGCTGGGCGTCGTTCGGCGGCTGGGTCGGCCCGGTGATCCTCGCGTGGCAGAGGAACATTCCGATCGACTGCTGCTCGGTGCTCGCCTCCGCCCCGCCGGGGGACGAGTTGCCCTCCGCGTCGATGGTGGTGCCGAGGGTGAGGCCCTGCGAGAGGAAGCACTCGTTGAGGGCGTTCTGCATGTCGTCGGGCGCCGTGTACCCGGTGAACGGGTCGGCGGGGCGCACGGCGTCGGGGTACTGGCTCATGACGCCCTGCCAGAACTGGTCCTGGTAGCCCATCCGCACCGCCTCGCGCTCCGCGTCGGTCAGCTCGTCCGGCGCCGGCGAGGGCCCGAGGTCGGGCATCTCGATGGAGACAGCCTCGTCGGCCGTCGCACTCGCCTCGGCGGGCGGGGTCGCGGTGTCGGCGGAGGCGCAGCCGGAGAGCACGGCGAGCGCGAGCAGCCCCGCGGCCAGCGCCGCGTAGGACGAATGTTTCCTCATGTAGTCAGACACTACTTGGCGGGTGCTCGGCTACGCGATCGCGATGATGTCGAGGCTGAGAACCGCCACCAGGGCCAGCCCCACGGCGAAGAGCACGGCGCGGGCGAAGGCGCCGCGTCCGCGTCCGAGCAGGACCGCGAACAGGTAGACCACGGGCGGCACGAGCATGTTCGCCACGATCAGCGTCCACGGCACCTCGCCCACCGGGATGCCCAGCTTCGCGATCTCGGCGTACTGCCGCGGGAGTTCGATCGCGTTGTTGACCGCCTCCCAGAGGTCGTAGGCGTAGAGCAGGCCGAAGACCACCGCGACGGCGACCGCCGTCCAGCCGAGACGGGGGCGGCGGGCATCCGCCTGAACCGGCGTCGTTGCTGCGTCGAACACGCGCTACACCCCCAACACGAACGGCACGGGAACCAGCAGCAGCAGCCCGACGAGCAGCCAGAGCAGGCGCAGCGACGGCCGGCGGCCGCGGGTGAGGAAGAGCACGGAGGCGAACCAGAGGGGCGCGGCCGCGATCGCCAGGAACTCGCCGAACTGGAACATGATCTCGCCGAGCAGGGTGGACATCGTTCCGCTGCCGCGGAAGATCGTTGTGGCCCAGCCGACCGTGTACAGCGCGTAGACGCCGGCCACGATGCCGTAGGCCACGAGCAGCACCGAGCTGGTCGGCCGCGGCTCGTCGTCGTCGTCGTGGGTCTCGTCGACGACCGCAGCGGATGCCCGCCCCGGCTTCGCGACGCGGGCCGGCTTCGCGCGGGCGGGTCTCTCACGCATCGGCTTCGGTCCGGCGACGTGGCTGCTGTCGCTCTCGCCGTCCCAGCTGAGGGCCTCGTCGTCGCCGTCGTCTGCGCTCGGGTGAGCGGGCGGCACGGAAGTCATGCGAAAACCCTACCCGCTGCCGGATGTGCGCCCGCCCTCACGCCTCGGTACTGCCGAATGAAGGAGATTTCGACCAACAGGGCTCCCGATCGCACCCGTTGCGTCGGAAAGAGCGGGTTTCTCCTTCATCCGGCAGCGCTGCACTCAGCCCGCCCGGATAGGCTGCGCGGATGCCGACGAGATCCCGCGCCCCTCTGGCCGCCGCATTCGCCGTGCTGGCCGCGCTCTCCGTGAGCGGATGCGCGGCGCGGCCCACGCCCGAACCCGCAGCCGCGCCGACCCTCAGCGCACAGGAGCTGGCCGAGTGGGCCGCTCTCGCCGAGGCGAACCCCGGCACGCTCGGCCCGGGCGAGGGCGAGGCCGAGTACGACGCGGCGGTGGCGGCGTTCCCGCTGGCGATGCCGGACGGCTACGTCTTCCCCGACAGCAGCACCCTGCAGTTCTACGCGCCCGGCAACGTGCTCGGCCGCGGCGCCGGAACCGGGTACGCCGCCTACAGCTGGCTCTGCGCCGCCCAGACCGCGTACGTCGACGCCGACGGCGAGACAGCCCGAGGCGACGCCCTCGACGCGCTCCGCTCCTGGGCCGCGCTGCCCGCGGAGACGATCACCCTGCGCAACGCCGGCGATTGGGCCGACATCGTGATCGACCCGGCGGAGGCCGGCGACGACGCGCCGCTGGAGCGCGACATGCGCAGCAACTGCGACGAGTTCCCCGCCGTCAGGGAGTGATCCGGGCTGCCGAATGAAGGGGATTTCAGCCGCACGGGCCGCCGATCGCACCCGATGCCCCGGCCGCAGCGGGTTTCTCCTTCATTCGGCAGTTGCCGATCGGGCGGGCGTTACACGGGCGTCACATTCATGCTGTTGACTCAGGGGATGGATCTGATCACCGTGCGCGAGACCCGGGTCGCCGCCAGCCGCGCCGACCTGGTCTTCGGCCCGGGCGAGCGGCCCCTCGGCGGCGGCACCTGGCTGTTCTCCGAGGAGCAGCCCGGCCTCACCGGCCTGGTCGACCTCACCGCCCTCGGCTGGACGCCGATCGAGGAGACCGCGGCCGGCCTCACCATCGCCGCCACCTGCACCATCGCCGAGCTGGAACGCATCCCGGCCCGCGACGGCTGGGGCGCGCATCCGCTCTTCAGCCAGACCGCCAACTCGCTGCTGGCCAGCTTCAAGATCTGGAACGTCGCCACCGTCGGCGGCAACATCTGCACGAGCCTGCCCGCCGGGTCGATGATCTCGCTGGCCAGCGCCCTCGACGGGGTCGCGCTGATCTATACAGCGGATGGCGGCGAGCGCCGCATGCCCGTCGCCGACCTGGTCACGGCGTCGCAGGTCAACGACCTCGCCCCCGGCGAGGTGCTGCGCGCGGTCGAGCTGCCGCGGCACGCCCTCGAGGCGCGCACGGGATTCCGCCGCATCGCCCTCTCGCCGCTCGGCCGCACCGGCACGCTCGTGACCGCCCGGGTCGACGCGGACGGCGGGGCCGTGTTCACCGTCAGCGGCGGCACCACCCGCCCGCGCGTGCTCCGCTTCGACGCGCTGCCGGCACCCGCGGCGCTGGAGGCGGCCGTGCTCGGGATCGACGAGTGGTTCACCGACGCCCACGGCGCCGCCGACTGGCGACGCGCGATGAGCCTGCTCTTCGCCGAGCAGCTGCGCGAGGAGCTGGCATGAGATTCGAGATCAACGGCGAGAGCGTCGAGGCCACCCCGCAGCCCGGCCAGGTGCTGCGCACCCTGCTGCGCGACCTCGAGCACTACGAGGTGAAGAAGGGCTGCGACGCCGGCGACTGCGGGGCCTGCTCCGTGCTGCTCGACGGCGCGCCCATCCACTCCTGCATCTACCCGGCGCACCGGCTGGAGGGCGCGGCCGTCACCACCGTGGCGGGCCTCGGCACGCCGGAGCACCCGCATCCGCTGCAGCAGAGCTTCGTCGACGCGGCCGGCTTCCAGTGCGGCTTCTGCACCGCGGGCATGATCGTCACCGCCTCCACC